>Ga0102899_1000247_pt1 | contig 22466 bp, 16 predicted proteins | sample Colrivmeta1555B3_FD_78455 | JGI IMG/M metagenome (GOLD analysis project Ga0102899, IMG submission 78455) | Estuarine microbial communities from the Columbia River estuary - metaG 1555B-3 | ecosystem: Environmental > Aquatic > Marine > Intertidal zone > Estuary | place: USA: Columbia River... | reverse complement strand
GGTGATGACAAATTTTTACACCGCTCTTTATCATTCTTATTTAAATCCAAATCTTTTTAATGATTATGATGCTCGTTATAGAGGAAGGGATAATAAAATTCATACACTCAACGGTTCAACAGGGAGAAATTATTCCGTATTCAGTTTATGGGACACCTATCGTGCCACTCACCCACTTTTCACTTTATTACAAACAAATCGAACAAACGAATTTATCAATACTTTTTTACGTCAATTCGATCAAGGTGGAGACCTACCTGTGTGGGACTTAGCCGCAAACGAAACAGAGTGTATGATTGGTTATCACAGCGTTAGTGTTATCGCTGATGCTTTTACAAAAGGAATTTCAAACTTTAACATTGAAGAAGCTATAGAAGCAATGGTTGCAACATCCAACTTTAATGAGTTTGGTAAACATGAATTTTCGAAAAATGGTTTTATTAGTACAGGTAAAGAACCCGAATCTGTTTCTAAAACACTTGAATATGCATACGATGATTTTTGCATCGCCCAAATGGTTAAGAAGTATAAAATTACTACTGGATCAAGCAAATATGATTCATTATACACTGTTTACAACAAAAGAAGCTTCAATTTTATTAATCAATTTGATCCATCTACAGGATTCATGAGAGGACGAAATGAAGGTCTATGGTTTTCTCCATTTAAACCTGATGAAGTCAATTTTAATTATACTGAAGCAAATAGCTGGCAATATTCTTTGTATGCACCTCACGCTGTTGGTACTTTAAGTAAATTATTAGGTAGCAAGGACCATCTAAAAAATTGGCTTGACAAACTTTTCTCTACCGAATCTGCCTTATCTGGGCGCCATCAAGTTGACATTACGGGGTTAATAGGTCAATACGCTCATGGCAATGAGCCTTCTCACCACATGGCTTATTTGTATAATTACACGAATCAACAGCACAACACACAAGTTATGGTTGATTCAATTCTTTACACCATGTATTCAAATACACCTGAAGGCCTTTCAGGTAACGAAGACTGCGGTCAGATGTCCTCTTGGTACGTTTTAAGCGCTTTGGGTTTTTATCAAATTGCTCCTGGTAATCCATATTATGAAATAGGAAGACCTCTATTAGATAGAGCATCAATAACTTTTGAAAATGGCAATGAATTATTTATAAGTGCAATCAATAATGAACGTGAAAACAAATACGTTAGAAATGTAGTCTTAAACGGTGTACAATTAGACAGGAACTATCTTACACATGATGAATTAACAGCAGGAGGCGTAATTTTATTTTCGATGGGAGATAGACCTAATTCTCAACGTGAGAAATTACCGCATGCCCCTACTCTAAATGAAATACCTGCGAACTTTATTCCTGCGCCTTATTTTGTAACAGAATCTAGAATTTTCACAGACTCATTGATGATTCAAATTGGAAAATCCAATCTTGTAGATGCCGACATATACTATACAACTGATGGTACAAACCCATTAGAAAGTGACACAAAAATACTTTATACAGCTCCATTTAATATAAGTAAAAGCACCACCATTTCGATGTATCCTTCAAAAGGATCAATGAATGGGCCTATTGTTTCAAACACTTTTGTTAAAAAGGATGATAATATTTCTATTGAAATTCAATCCATCTATGACAATCAATACGCTGCAAGTGGAGACTTTACACTTGTTGATGGCATAAGAGGTGCGAACGAATATAGAACTGGCGACTGGCAAGGATATTGGGATCAAAATTTTCAGGCGACTGTTAATTTTGAAAACCCTATAAAAATGGACGAAATAGGCATAGGATGCTTGAGTGATATGAAATCTTGGATATTCCTTCCAGAGTCAATAAAATTTGAAATTGCATATGTAGGGAAAGACTACATTACACTTGGAGAAATTGACGTTCCAAAAGAAAATATTGAGCAAATGCCTCCACACCACAAAAATTTCACTTTGAATATTAACAACGAAGAACTTATTAGGAGTGTAAAAGTCACTATAAAACCAACAGAAGAATGTCCAGATTGGCATTTAGGAAAGGGTAACCCAACCTGGTTGTTCTTGGATGAAATATTCTTCAGGTAACTAGTCAAATTATTAAAAAGTAACTATAATTGCAATCAAGATAAAAACAAAACAAAAACTGATGAAACAAATCAAAATTCGCATTCTTGCTATCACCTTAATAATCACTTCATTTGCACGTGCAGATGAAGGAATGTGGCTTCCTTTTCTTCTAGGAAGAAATTATGAAGACATGAAAAAACATGGATTAAATCTTACTCAAGAAGAAATCTATTCAATCAATAACTCATCAATTAAAGACGCGATTGTTTCTTTTGGTGGATTTTGTACTGGAGAGATCATTTCAAAGAAGGGATTAATATTAACAAATCATCACTGTGGTTACGATGCTATTGCTGATGCATCAACTGAGGATCACAATTATTTAGACAATGGATTCTGGGCGAAAAATATTAGCCAAGAAATACCTGTACCTGGTCTTACTGCAACTTTCATTGTTAGAATTGAAGATGTTTCGGCGACAATTAATGAAGCTTTGAACAATTCAATGACTGAAGAAGAACGAGCTGCAAAAATCAAAGAAATTTCTGCTATTTTAACCAAAGATGCTGTTACAGGAACTAATTATGATGCTTTCGTAAGAGATTTTTTTGAAGGAAATGAGTTTTATTTATTCGTTCAAGAAACATTTAATGATATTCGAATGGTTGGTACTCCTCCCCAATCGTCAGGTAAATTTGGCGGTGACACTGATAACTGGATGTGGCCAAGACATACTGCAGATTTTTCTATGTTCAGAATTTATGCGAATGCAGAAAATAAGCCAGCAAAATATTCTGAAGATAACAAACCTTACGTACCAAAACACGCTCTTCCTATTTCACTAAAAGGTGTTGAAGAAAATGATTTCTCTATGATACTTGGTTTTCCAGGTTCGACTGATCGTTACTTAAGTTCATGGGGCGTTGAACAAGCTGTTACATTAGAACAACCAAAAAGAGTTGATATTAGAGCTAAGAAATTAGAAATAATGAAGTCTTACATGGATCAAGACGTGAATGTACGTCTAAAGTATTCATCAAAATATGCGCAAGTTGCTAATTATTGGAAGTACTTTATTGGTCAAACAGCTCAAGTAAAAAACAATGATGTAATTGGTAAAAAACAAGCCTTAGAAGCTGAATACACTGTCTATCTTCAACGAATTAAAATGTCTCACGACGTATTAGGATCAATGAAGAAGTATTACTCAATGACAAACAACATTGTAAATATTAAAGCTTATCAATCAGAATTTATTTATTCTGTAGATGCTAATTTAACTGCATTCAGATATAAATTCTGGGTAGAAGCGCTTGCATCTGGTGATGAGAATAGAGCGAATGCAATTTTGGGAAGATTAAATGATATAACAAGCGAGTACTATGCAAATTCAAATTTGGATATCGAAATGGATATTATCGAAAATGTATTGGCAATGTACATTAAAGACGTTCCTCAAGATCAGCAAGGAGAATTTACTAAAAAAATTGGATCTAAAGGTTCTAAAGGGATTGCCAAATTCATGAAATCAGTGAAAAAGAAATCAATTTTTGGAAATAAAGCCAAATTTGAAGCCTTCCTTAAAAATCCAACATTAAAAATTTTAGAAAAGGATCCCTTGTATCGTTTAATTATGGATTTAAATGGAGCACATGCAAAAGCTACATCTTCAGACGAGTTAAGCCAAGCTTCTGATGATCTTGATAAAGCAAATAGATATTTTGTTGCAGGAATAAGAGATATGAAAACCGACAAAATGTTCTATCCAAATGCAAATTCAACTTTGAGATTAACTTATGGTAATGTATTACCATACGACCCAAGAGATGGGGTTTCATATCATTATACAACAACAATTGATGGAATCATGCAAAAAGAAGACAATGCTAATCCTGAGTTCAATGTTGATCCTAGAATGAAAGAATTATGGAAAACAAAAGATTACGGACAGTACGCAGATAAAAATGGAAACTTAACAGTTAACTTCCTTTCTAACAATGACATTACTGGTGGAAATTCAGGATCTCCAGTTATTAATGGTGATGGGCAATTAATTGGAACTGCGTTTGACGGAAACTGGGAAGCAATGTCTGGAGACATCTACTTCGAACCAAACATTCAAAGAACTATTTCACTTGATATCAGATATACTTTGTGGATAGTTGACAAATGTTACGGTGCTTCGAATCTAATTGATGAAATGGAATTAGTTAAATAGTTTCAAACAGAAATTACTTTAAAAACCTATCACTTTGTGGTAGGTTTTTTTTTTATACGTTAATCAAACTGACTCTAGCCAAGACATTACATCAACACCATCTGCATAGTCATTTAGATCAGGTGCTTGAGCTTTTCCGAAAGGAATGTATTTTGAACCTACGATCGCTTGGATTTCATTTTTATGATTTTCCAAATAAGCATCCTTTTCCTCAATTGAGTTATAAAAATGATAGTGAACCATAGCTAGTGGAGAGAACAATTCATCTGACTCTCTTAATAAAACAAAATTATTATCTAGCAATGGTACTTTATTCATTAAATAGACTGCTTTATTATAATCATAATTGTTTCCGTACTTATTGTTTTGAATTACTTCCGAGTACTTAAAAATGCCTTCAAAAACATTACTAACCTCGTAGTTAGCTGGCAGCAAAAGATGCGAAACATTTCTACAACCAAGACCGAAATATTCAAAAATATCCCTACCTAGTTCTTCTAATTCATCCTTTGTTTCAGAACCATCAATAACTGCTACCGAAGTTCTGTTTTTTCGGAAGATATGTGGTTTAGCCCCGAAATATTGCTCGAAATATTTTATTGAATTATCACTTCCCGTCGCTATAACAGCATCCATTTCTTTAATTATTCCTGTCGAAAATGAAATACGACTTTCTAATTCAGGATTAAACAATATCAAAAACTTCCCTAGCATTGGTAATAAGCTTTTGTCTTCAGAACTTAATTTGGCAATCACTTTATTTCCAGAAAGTAAAACACATAAGAAATCATGGAATCCAACCAATGGAATATTGCCCGCCATAATAACAGCAATCGATTTTGGATCTTCCGAGAACGAATAATTAACTACCCAGTTGACTAACTTTTCTTCTGTTAAATTTTCACCTAACGCAACGAAACTTTTCTGAACATTTTCCTTTGTAAACCAACCGTTGAATGATTTTTGCCTTTCAATTAACTCCAATGCATCATTGTATTCCTTTTGAGTTAAACCATTTGAATAGTCATCCCAAGACTTTTCATTCCCCAAGGAAACCATTAATTTTCCTAATTGAGTAAATGCGCTTATTATTTCTTTCTGTTTCACGATGTAAAATTATCTTCTTCAAAGAGATTATCCTACCTATTCCATAAAAAAAACATCTCTTTCATTTAATTTTAAACGTAAGCTATGTATATTTGCACGACAAAAACACGAGTATGGCAATTATTATTACAGACGAATGTATCAACTGTGGAGCATGTGAACCAGAATGCCCAAACAATGCAATATATGAAGGAGGTGCAGAATGGAAATATTCTGACGGAACTTCATTAGCAGGTATGATAACAACTTTAGACGGGAATAATGTGGTTGCTGATGATGCAAATGAACCAAAAGACATGGACGTTTATTACATTGTAACAGATAAATGTACTGAATGTGTCGGATTTCATGATGAACCTCAATGTGCGGCAGTTTGTCCTGTTGATTGTTGTATTGATGATCCAGATTTCAGAGAGTCTGAGGATGAGTTACTTGCAAAGAAAGATTTTATGCACTTATAAATAGAAATTATTATTTTAAAAATCCATTTGTTTTACAAATGGATTTTTTTTTGTCAATTTTCTCAATTTTCATTGCCAAAATGAATAATCGTTGTATTTTTGCAGCTGGGGTAAGTCTTGTACGACCAGCTCCCTCTTAATCCTCCAGGGCGGGAACGCAGCAAAGGTATGAGGTTGTAGCGGTGCGATATGAGTAGCTTGCCCCTCTTTTTTTGTTTAAAAGTTATTGAAAACAAATATCCTTTTAACCTTAATCATTATTATCATCAAATTATCTTTGTAAAAAAAAACAGTATGAAATTCTTTATAGACACAGCCAATTTATCAGAAATTATTGAAGCAAATAATCTGGGTATTTTAGATGGAGTTACAACAAATCCATCATTAATGGCAAAAGAAGGAATTACTGGAGAAGAAAACATTATTAAGCATTATCTCGATATTTGTAATATTGTTGATGGACCAGTTAGCGCCGAAGTAATAGCAACAGATTTTGAAGGAATAGTAAAAGAAGGTGAATACTTGGCTTCGCTACATAAAAACATTGTAGTAAAAGTTCCTATGATTGGTGAAGGAATTAAAGCAATAAAATATTTTAGCTCTAAAGGAATAAAAACGAATTGTACATTGATCTTTAGTGCAGGACAAGCATTATTAGCAGCAAAAGCTGGTGCAACATACATTTCACCTTTTCTTGGTCGTTTAGATGATATTTCTGTGAATGGATTAGATCTAATTGCTCAAATTAGATTGATTTACGACAACTATGCATTTGATACTGAGATTTTAGCTGCATCTGTTCGTCATCCAATGCATATAATAAACTGTGCTGAAATCGGTGCAGATGTGGCGACAGTTCCATTAAAAGCAATTCTTGCACTTTTAAATCACCCTTTAACAACTTCTGGGTTAGAGACTTTCTTAGCAGATCACGCAAAAGGAAATAACTAAATTTTTATTTATTTCTTAGCTCAATAAATTCTTGCACCTTTTCATTTTCAATGAGAACGGTAAGATTGTATTGCATCAATTTCCACTCACCTTTTCGTTTAACAAAAACCCCTGACCCTCGGCAATCTTTCATCCAAGTATCTAAAACTTCATCAAACCAAGCTATTTTACCATTTCTTGAGAATGCCCAATTGCGCTCGGTTGACTTAAATTCCCATGCCTTTCCCCGATCAAAATAAGGCTTAGAGAAATTCATTAATTGTTTTTTGTCCCACCGTTCACCTGGTGCAGTTCCAAGAAAGATAAAACTTTCATCTGTTATGTTAAAGTAGGAATCGAAATTTGCTTGAGCTGCAGATAAGTGCCAGTTATCAAGTAGTAAATTTAATTTCGCATCTTCATTCGGTTTCTGCGAACTTATTGTAAGCGCCAGTATAATTAGTAGTCCAATATTTTTCATCCCATTTATTTAATATAAAAAAAGGCTGACTTGTTATAAGTCAGCCTTAAAATTATCAAATTAATTTTAGTTCATTTTTGATGCTTCTAATGCTTTACAAGCTTTAACTGCATTTTTAATATTTACAACTCCACCAGTTACAGATAACGTAGCAAAATCGACAGGCTCTTCAGTTCCAGGTTTGAATTGTTGTTTACCAACATAAGACTTAGCTGAAGAAAGCATAATATCTTTAATTTCTTTCATTGAAAGTGTTGGGAAATATGATTTCAACATTGCAGCTACTCCAGAAACCATAGGACAAGCCATAGAAGTTCCTTGCAGCTCCATATACTCACTTTGAGGTACTGAATTGTATATTTCAGCTCCAGGAGCAAATACATCAACTCCAGTTTTACCATAGTTTGAGAACGTTGCTGGTAATTTGTCTTTTTTAAATCTAGATGAAGCACCTATCGTTAAAAAGTGATCCAATTTGCTTGTCTGAAATTCGTACATTGATGTAGGAAAATTCGGTTCAGTATCAACATCTTTATTATCGTTACCAGCGGCATGAACTAAAAGAACACCCTTAGAATCAGCATAAGCAAATGCGTTGTATACTTCTTTTGCATGTGGTGAATATGATTTACCAAAAGACATATTAATCACTTTAGCACCATTATCAACAGCATAACGAATTGCCAATGCGATATCTTTGTCAAATTCATCCCCATCTGGAACTGCTCTTAACGACATTAAAAGTACATTTTCTGCAACTCCATCACCACCAAGACCGTTACCTCTAATAGCTCCAACGATTCCACCTACGTGAGTACCGTGTAATGCATCTGGACCTTCAACATCATTGTTTCCATAATGGATATCAGAAAAATCGTCAGGATTATCACCAATTATCGCTCTTCCATTAAAGTCAATATTATGATGCGTATCTAACATTCCTTGAATTTGAGTTTTTTGCTTTTCAATTGCTTCTTTCGATAATTGACCAGTAACTACAGCCATAGCTAATCCCATGATTTGTTGATCCTCTGGATGTTTTTTCATGTGCTTAGCAATATCTTTAGCAGTATAATCTGTTGTTCCTAATTTATCAGCAACCATTGCAGGTACATTATCAATCATAGGACCAATCATATCCATTTGGCTTAAATAACCTTCATAACTAGCTCTTTCTTCTTCAACTTCAGCTTTAACTTTCTCAAACAAATCTTGTTCTTCAGAAGATAACTGACCATTTTCAGACTTTGCTTTTAAGTTCGCATAAATTCTTGTTCTTTCAAGTCGCATAGAATTTGCGTTCTCTCCTGAAGCATTACCTAAAAAGTTCCAACCATGAAGATCATCGATATATCCATTTTTATCATCGTCAATTCCATTTCCAGGAATTTCATTTGTGTTAGTCCAAATTTTTCCTTTTAAATCTTCGTGTTCGATATCTACCCCTGAGTCAATAATTGCAACAATAACAGTTTCTGACTTTCTTTTCTTAAGCATTTTATATGCTTTTTCAGTTTGCATCCCTGTACCGCCACCATTATACCAGTTAAGAACTTTTTTATCTACATCTTGTGCATTAACAATTGTTGTTAATCCTAATGCAAAAATCCCTAATGATAATTTAATTGTGATTTTATTCATGTTTATTTTATTTACATTTTAGTTCCTTAAAATTATAATTTATCTTCACAAAACAGATTAAAAATTGACCCTTTGGTTATTTTTTACGTCTTTACGGTATAAAACATTGACAAATGGTAATAAAAACAAAGCATAATCTAGCACTAATTGCACTTATTTCACTGTTTAGTTGCTTCTCAATACATTCTGTTAACGCCCAAAAATTTGGATTTAAGGAAATTTTGAAGAATCATCCAGATGAAATTACGGTTTTCTGCGTTCCTAATTCAGTATCTCATCTAAAGCTTTTAGAAAAGGAAAACATTTCGATTAAATACAAAAGTTCCAATTGGATATTTATAAATGCGGCTCCATCATGGATTGATAAGCATAAAAAAGAAGGAAGTCTAAGTGATTATTATTTTGAATTTGCGCCACCTGTAGCTTTAGGAGATTCTGCAAGAGCTGCTCATTTTGTAAACGAAGTTCACGCTGGAGACATGCCACTTGGAGTTCCTTACACAGGAAAGGGAGTAATAATTGGAGTGGTTGATCAAGGAATTGATTTTTTACATGAAGACTTTCTAGACGAAAATGGAAAAACACGAGTTTTAAGATACTGGGATCACACTGTGAGTGGGCCAAATCCACCTACTCCATACGGTTACGGCCAATTATGGGATAGTACAGCAATAAATAATGGAACTTGTACGAGTACTGAAACAGGTACAGCTCACGGTTCAACAGTTGCCGGTATGGCAGTTGGTGATGGGAGTGCGAATGGCTCAAATAAAGGTATGGCTCCTGATGCAAACATCGTTATAGTCGAAACAAATTTTAACTTACCAAATTGGTCATTATCAATCGCTGATGCTTGTGATTACATATTCAAAGTAGCAGACTCACTCGGAATGCCTGCAATTGTAAATCTAAGTTTAGGTTCCTACTTAGGAAGTCACGATGGGAATGACCCTGCTACAGAATATATTGAATCCTTAGTGGATGAAAAACCTGGAAGAATAGTCGTTTGTGCAGCTGGAAACAGTGGTCTGAAAGGAAAATATCATCAACAGTCGAGTGTTTCATTAGACACGAACTTTGTTTGGTTCTTAAACAACCCATCAGCATCCCTAGGAGCAAATACAATCTTTTTTGATTTGTGGAGCGACGTGTCAGATGCGACTTACGACTTTGCTTTAGGAGCAGACACTCCTGGACCTTCTTATGACTTTAGGGGTAGAACAAATTTTCATGGAGCTCAATCTTCTATTGGAGTCACAATTTTTGACACTATTTGGAATGGCACAAATAGAATCGCAACATTTGAAGCCTATACAGAATTAATTGATGGAGCGTACCATTTGCAAATGGTTGTTACAAATGTTGATTCTACGAACTATCTGTATCGATTTGAAACGAAAGGATCAGGTAAATATGATTTATGGTCAGGAGCATGGCTTGGCTTTAACGACATGGTTTCAAGCACACCTACTCCAGTAGAAATGCCTGCAATTATTTATTATAAATTACCAGATGCAGAACAAACAATTGTTTCTGCTTGGAATTGCTCTGAGAAAATTGTTTCCGTTGGAAATGTTGTTAATAGATCTGGGCACATTGATAATAATGGTAATCCATATGTTAATGCTGATCCTACTCCACCAGGAAAGATTTGCCCTAAGTCAAGTGTAGGTCCAACTCGACATAACCTAATCAAACCTGATATTTCTGCTGCTGGAGAAGTTTCACTAACAGCGGGTCCATTATGGGCATTGGCAAATCCAATTTACAACTCTCTAATAGATTCCGGTGGGATGCACATTCGTAATGGTGGGACAAGTATGGCTTCTCCAGTTGTTGCTGGTATCGCTGGTTTGTATCTTGAAAGATGCAGGTATGCTACGTATAATGACTTTTTGACCGACATAAAAAACACTGCAATTATTGACTCTTATACTGGATTAGTGCCAAATAACAATTACGGTTTTGGGAAAATCAATGCATTCTTAACTTTACAAGAAACAACATTACCGATTCAACCAATAATTTCGATAAACGGATCAAATGAATTAACTTCAACAACAGAGAATCAATATCAATGGTTTTTGAATAATGACACAATAATTGGTGAAAACGCTCAGACATACACCCCTCAACTACCTTTTGGTGATTATACAGTTCTTGTGATTAATAATGATGGGTGCACAAACACATCAGATCCAATTACAATTACTGCTGGATTAGACTCCTTTGATTATAACCCCTTATTAACTTATCCAAATCCTGTTTCAGATGTCATTACAATAAAAACCGATCTGCAAATAGAAAATATTGTTTGGTATAATTCACAGGGACAAATAATCCAAATTCCAATGCTGAATGGCTACAGCTATAATGTAAAAGGTCTGACAAAAGGAACATATTTCATTGAAATAAAAACTAAAAATGAAATATTTAGATCAAAATTTGTTCGAATTGATTAATATATAACAGAAGTTTCTATTTTTGAAGCACCAAAATTAAAAAATGGATTTATCAGGAATTATTTCAATCTCAGGGAAACCAGGATTGTACAAAGTTATTGCACAAGGAAAGAATAGCATTATTGTTGAATCAATTGTTGAGAAAAAAAGATTTCCAGCATACGCAACAGATAAAATATCAGCATTAGATGATATTAGTATTTATACTCTAGAAGGAGACAAACCATTAACTGAAGTTTTCACTAGTATGATTACTAAATTAGAAGGTAAAGATGGACCTTCACATAAAGAAAGTGCCAATACTCTTCGAAATTTTCTTTTGGAAATATTGCCTGATTACGATGAAGAACGTGTATATCCATCTGACATCAAAAAATTATTCGGTTGGTACAATATGCTTCACAAAGGTGGGTATATGAAAATCGAAGAGAAAATAAAAACTGAAAAAGAAGATTCAGCCAAAGAGGAAAAAAAGCCAGCAGCAAAGAAAGCTACAGCTAAAAAGCCAGCAGCAAAAAAAACAGCTACTAAAGAACCTGTTAAGAAAGCGGCAAGCGAAAAACCTAAAGCGGCTAAAAAGCCTGCTGCAAAAAAGAAACCTGCAGCTAAATAATTTTAAAGTCGGTTTAACCGGCTTTTTTTTTGATTGAAACTAAACGTATATGAAAATATCGAAACCAACCCGTTTATTCGTTCCTAAAAACTTAAGTATAACATCTTGGAATGACCTTGATCCTATTTATCAAGATTTATTAGACAGAGAGATCAATGATTTTGAATCGTTTAAAAAATGGATTCAAGATCAAAGTGAATTGGAAGCTGTTTTAGAGGAAGACATGGCATGGCGATATATACGAATGACGATAGATACTCGAGATGAAGAATTAAGTAACAAATACACTACATTTGTTACAGAGATTCAACCCAAAATAGCACCGATTGACGATCAATTAAATCGAAAACTAATTGACTCTCCATTTTTAAACAAACTTGAAGAAGATCAATCATTCGCAATTTTAATCCGTAGAATTAAAGAATCATTAGAACTTTACAGAGAAGAAAACATACAGATTCAATCTGAAATTTCTACTGAAAGTCAAAAATATGGATCCTTATCCGCTGCACAATCGATCGAACATAATGGCGAACGGTTAACAATGCAAAAGGCGGCCATACTCTTAAAAGAACAAGACGAGAAATTACGGAAAGAAGTATTTACAAAAATTGCAAATCGAAGACGAGAGGATGTCTCCTCTTTCGATGAATTATTTGATACTTTAATAGCTAAACGTCATCAAGTCGCTGTTAATGCAGGTTTCAAAAATTTTAGAGATTACAAAATGGTAGCAATGGGTCGTTTTGACTACTCTGTCGAAGATTGTTACAACTTTCACAATGCTATAAAGAAAATTATAGTTCCGATAGTAAAAGATTTACAATTGGAAACCTTGTCAAAATTAGGCAAAGAGAAATTCTCTCCATGGGACACTGATGTTGACCCTGAAGGAAAAGCACCACTCAAACCATTTACAACAGGAGAAGAGTTGTTAGATGGCACGATTAACATGTTTAATAGAATCGATCCTTATTTTGGCGATTGCATACAAACAATGGCTAAAATGAACCATTTAGATTTGGAATCGAAAGAAGGTAAATCACCAGGAGGATACAACTACCCTCTTTATGAAATTGGTGTTCCTTTTATTTTCATGAATGCCGTTGGCTCACAGAGAGACCTTGTTACGATGGTTCATGAAGGAGGGCACGCTGTTCATTCTTTTTTAAGTAGAGACCTACCGATAACCGGCTTCAAGAATTTGCCGTCAGAGGTTGCAGAGTTAGCTTCAATGTCAATGGAACTTATCTCCATGACTGAATGGAATGAATTCTACAAAAACGATGATGATTTAAATCGTGCAAAAAAAGATCAGCTAGAAAGTGTTTTGAAAATCTTGCCATGGATTGCACAAGTTGATGAATTTCAACATTGGATTTATGAAAATCCTAACCATTCACATACCGAAAGAAGTGACTTTTGGTTAAAACTCTCTAGTGAATACGGAACTGGACTAACTGACTGGACTGGTTTTGAGGATATTAAAACAAATGCATGGCAAAGACAATTACATATCTTTGAAGTACCATTCTACTATATTGAATATGGGATTGCACAATTAGGTGCTTTAGGAATTTGGAAAAATTATTTAACTGATAAAGCTTCAGCTATATCTCATTACAAAAATGCATTAAAACTTGCCTATACTAAGTCAATACCAGAGATTTATGAAGTTGCAAATATTAAATTTGACTTTACTGAAGCCTATATTAATGACCTTGTTATATTCATTAAAGAACAACTTTCTGAATTAAACTAGTCACATTCTTTAATAATCATTTGTGTAAAGTAAAAATACTGCTATATTTGCACCCGAATTTGTACAGAACAAATACATGGCGAGGTAGCTCAGTTGGTTAGAGCGCCGGATTCATAACCCGGAGGTCGGGAGTTCAAATCTCCCTCTCGCTACAAAAGACAACTTACTTAAAGTTGTCTTTTTTGCTTTCAGGAGATTAGAAACTGCTCTAACGTTGGTTTCTCGAAAGTTCCACTTTCTCTTCTCTCGCTACAAAAGACAACTTACTTAAAGTTGTCTTTTTTGCTTTCAGGAGATTAGAGACTGCTCTAACAATCTATACACCACACAAATACGGCAATTTTAAACGAATAAATCGTTTTTAAAAAACCAAGAAGAAAGCGTTAAGTTTTCAACAATATCCTTTTTCCATTTAAAAACATAAACAACTTCATATCAAATAGTTACAGAAAACTACATAATAATTACCGTTTTGAATACAAAAGTATAATTCCTTATTGTTGAAATCATTAACACTCTCCAATTCCTATTTCAGACATATTTAAAAAGAATCCGTATCTTGCGAACCGAAAATTGATCTAACCCTATGAAAACAGAAAAATTCGAATTAGAATTCTTATTAAAGACATCGACAAAAGTTCTTGACAATATGATTAGCACACCAAGTGGCTTAAGTGAATGGTTTGCTGATGATGTTAATATTAAGGACGATGTATATACTTTCTTTTGGGATGGATCTGAAGAAGAAGCTAGATTATTGACCAAAAAAAGTCACTCTAAAATCAAATGGAGATGGATTGAAGATGAAGAAGATGGTGATGATGCTTATTTCGAAATTAAATATGAAGTTGACCCTATGACAAAAGCAGTTATTATTACTGTTACAGACTTTGCTGAAGCTGATGAAGTTGAAGAAGCAAAAAGATTATGGGATCAACAAATCCATGAATTAAAACGTGTTTTAGGAGCATAAATAAAATAAACTTCTAGTACCTACGTTTCTTCTAATTTAAGCATCTTTGCAAAAAATTATTTTGACTTGAAACGTCTTTATTACTTCAGTATTAAATCATTTGCAGGACCATTCTTGGTTACTTTTGCTATTTCCATGTTCATTTTGGTAATGCAATTTTTCTGGAAGTACATTGATGATTTAATGGGGAAAGGTCTATCAATCAGCGTTATTATTGAACTATTGTTCTACGTTTCAGCAAGTTTAATTCCTTTAGCTTTACCTCTCGCAATTTTACTCTCTTCCATCATGACCTTTGGTAATCTTGCCGAAAACAATGAATTAACAGCATTAAAAGCAAGTGGATTGTCCCTTTATAGGATTATTCGGCCACTTACTTCAGCCGTAATAGTTATTGCCTTGTTTACTTTTTACTTTGCAAATTACGTAATCCCAGTTGCAAATTTAAAATGGCACTCTCTAATTTTTGACATCCAAAACACTAAAATAGCTTCAATTTTAAGTCCAGGTGTATACAGCAACGAGCTTGATGGATACGCAATAAAGGTAGATGAAGGGACTGATGATTATTTCAAAGGAATACTGATTCACGACCACAATACACCAAATCAAATTAAAAGTATCCGAGCAAAAGAAGGAAAAATTTATAAATCAGAAAATGGAAAATACCTCTTCTTCGAATTAAAGAATGGTTCTGTTACTGAAGAATTAAATCCAAAAGCTCCTTCATTTGCTCCAAACGGTGATGAGTCTCCAAATAATAGTTCCTACCCCTCTCGTCGTTCTGAATTTGATAAAGCAACCTACAAAATAGACTTATCAGGATTTGACTTAGCTCGATCACAAGAAGAAATGTTTAAGGATAAGCATGAAATGTTGAATGTTTTTCAAATTGACCAAGCTCTTGATTCCATTAAGAAAACGGGAAAGGAAGTTATCGATAATTTTGTGCTCAATGTAACACAAGATCATGCCTATTTTCATTCAATTAAATACCAAGAAACACAAAAAGTAAATAATTCAGAAACTGGCGTAATACCAATGGACACTCTTTTTTCATTTAAAAAATTAAGTGTTGAAAATAAAATTAAAGCCATTCAAGTTGCTCAAACCAAGCTTAGGAATAAAAATAGAAATATCGAAGGGCAACAAACTTTTATGAATGCATTAGAAAGAGACAAAGATTCCTATCTGATAGAGTTCAACCGAAAATTTGCTTTAACAGCCGCAATCATTATTCTGTTTTTTATAGGTGCACCATTAGGAGCCATTGTTAGAAAAGGTGGATTTGGTGCACCAGTTGTTATTGCCGCACTACTCTTTATGATATACTTTGTGTTGATAACCATTGGTGAAAATCTTGCAACGGCAGGATCTGTTTCTCCATTCCTTGGAATGTGGTTTGCTTCTATGGTTTTAGCTCCAATCGCTATCTTTTTCATGTATAAAGCAGCGAATGACGCCCCAATATTCAATTTTGACGGAATTAAGAAACTGTTTAAAAGAAGTAAACGGTGAAAGTTCTACACATATCTAGTAAACCTCCTTATCCTACAATAGATGGAGGGTGCTATGCATCCGCGAGGTTATTAGAATGTCTCAACACTTCTGATAATGAAGTTTACCACCTTACCATCTCTACCGAAAAGCATCCATTTAACTTATCAGATTATCCAAAAAAAATAAGTGAGAGTATTAACATTCAAAATGTTTTCATTCGAACAAAGATTTCAAAATGGAAAGCTTTGCTGAATTTATTCTCATCTTCATCTTATTTAGCAAATAGATTTAATTCGGTTGAATTATCAGGTGTACTAACAAAGTATTCAAATCAATCTTTTGATGTAATCACATTGGACGGGCTATACACAGCTTTGAATATTGAACAAATCAAATCTCAAAATAAATCGAAGATATTTTATAGAGCTCACAATTTGGAATACCAAATCTGGGAGGATTTATCACAAAACACTTCGAACCTTTTCAAAAAGTGGTATTATAAAAAAACAGCTAATAACTTAAAAAAATTCGAGAAAAGGGTCCTTGCGTCAGTCGACCTTATTTGGGCAATTTCTGAAACTGATAAATTTAAAATAGAAAAACATACAAACCACCCGGTTTCATTACTTCTAGTCGCTATTCCCGATGGTAAATCGAATCATTCTTACGAGAAAAACAATATTTTCCATCTTGGATCGATGAATTGGACACCAAATAGAGAAGCAGTTTTAAAACTTCAGAAAATCTTAGCTAAACAGAAATTTAGAAATGAAGAAATAACACTCAATTTAGCAGGAAGTGGTGGAGAAATTGATTCTTTCAAAAACCTTACCTGGGTGAATCAAGATGGATTAATTCCTGATCCAGAAGAATATGCGCATAAAAATGGCATTTTAGTCTCTCTCTTGGAATCTGGCTCTGGAATTAGAATTAAATTACTAGAAATGATGAGTTTTGGTATTCCTATAATTTCTACCACAAAGGGCGCTGAAGGCATAAAAGACTTAACAACTCTACTTATCGCAGATTCAGATCAAGAAATCGAAGATGGATTAGAATTAGTAATTAACAATCAAGAATTTAGAGAAAAAATTGGTAGGAAAGCACAAGAATACATCAAAACAAATCATAGTAAAGATTCAGTAATCCAACAAATAAAAAGTGATCTTGAGTTATTCTAAGGATAAAATAATGGTGATTCTTTCACGTTTTCCATATCCCTTAGAAAAAGGCGATAAACTAAGAGCGTACTATCAATTGATCGAATTATCGAAGTTTTACGATGTAACTCTAATTGCTATTTCAGAGAAGAAACCAACTAAATCATCCATAAAAGAAGTTGAAAAAGCTTGTAATAAACTTATTTTATTCAAATCAAACTGGTTTATTAGGGTCGTGTATATGATACGATCGTTAATTGGCAAAATGCCATTTCAAACAGGTTATTTCTTCTCTTATAAACTACAAAATCTAATTAAACAAGAACTTAACTCAAACAACTATAAACATATTTACTGTCAGCTAATTAGAACTTCTGAGTTAGTTAAAAATATCCATGAAATTCCAAAAACGTTAGACTACATGGACACACTAAGCGCAGGACTTCAAAGACGGATTGAATTGCAACCTTTTTACAAAAAATGGCTTTTTAAATTGGAAGCGAAGCGAGTTGCCGAATACGAAAGAAAAATCTTCGATTATTTTGAAAACAAGACAATTATAAGTGAGCAAGACAGAGATTTGATTAATCGCATTGACAATAAAAATATCACAATAATTCCAAATGGAATTGCGAATCGCTTTTTTGAATCCTTACCCAAAACACATGAGTTTGAATTTGTTTTTACTGGGAATATGAGCTATCCACCAAACATAGAAGCAGTTGAATACATTCATAAAAACATTTTAAGTCATTATAAAACTTTCCGACTACTTGTAGCTGGAGCCAACCCTCATCCTCGATTAATTAAACTTGCTCAATCAAATAATAATATTGTTTTGACTGGATGGGTTGATGATATTCGGAATGAATACGTAAAAGGAAAGATTTTTCTTGCTCCAATGATGATTGGAACAGGAATGCAGAACAAACTTTTGGAGGCAATGGCTCTAGAAGTGCCATGTATCACAACCACATTGGCAAATTGTGCTATTGGAGCTAAGAAAGATGTAGAAATAATGGTTGGAGACACTCCTGAAGAAATTATCTCTCTCATTGATAAACTACTTATAAACAACGAATTGAGAGACTCAATTGCTCTAAAAGGGAAGCAGTTTGTTAAAGAAAAGTATGATTGGGAAAATTCCACTCAAAAACTGATCAACTTAATCAAGTCGAGTTCCTATGATAAATAGCAAGAAAACTAAGTTTTTTGGGTATTTTTGTATCACTTAAAAAGAAAAATACAGCATGGAATTCCAATTAAACACGATAGAAGAAGCAATTGAAGACATTAAAAATGGAAAAGTTGTAATTGTTGTTGATGATGAAAACAGAGAGAATGAAGGAGATTTCTTAACAGCTGCAAGAAATATAACACCTGAGATTATCAATTTTATGGTTACTCACGGTCGTGGTTTAGTTTGTGCTCCTCTTCTTGAAGACCATTGTGATAAATTAGGTTTGGACTTAATGGTTCAGTCGAATTCTGCAGCATACGAAACTCCTTTTACTGTATCCGTTGATTTAAATGGTCACGGTTGTACAACAGGAATAAGTGCTTCAGACAGAGCCAAAACGATAAAAGCATTAATTGATCCAGCAATTAAACCTGAAGAACTAGGGAAACCAGGACATATTTTCCCATTAAGAGCAAAACGTGGTGGAGTTTTAAGAAGAGCAGGTCATACGGAGGCTGCAATTGACTTAGCAAGGCTTGCAGGATTTGAACCAGCTGGTGTAATCGTAGAAATATTAAATGAAGACGGTTCAATGGCAAGATTGCCTCAATTAATTGAAATTGCGAAAAAATTTGATTTAAAATTAGTCTCAATTGAAGACTTAATAGAATACAGAATTAAAAATGAATCACTCATTGAAAAAGTGATTGATGTGAAAATGCCAACTGAATCAGGCGAATTTAACCTTCACTTATTCAAAGAAATTAACTCAGAAAAAGAACATCTAGCCTTAGTCAAAGGTGAATGGGAAGAAAATGAAGAAATCCTTGTTCGTGTTCATAGTTCTTGTATGACTGGAGATATATTTGGGTCTTGCCGCTGTGATTGTGGACCACAACTTGAAAAATCGATGGAAATGATAGAAAAAGATGGTCGAGTTGTAATTGTATACATGAATCAAGAAGGACGTGGTATTGGTTTAACCAATAAATTGAAAGCCTACAAATTACAAGAGGAAGGATACGATACTTTAGAAGCAAACATTAAACTTGGTTTTAAAGGCGACGAACGTGACTATGGAATTGGAGCTCAAATTATAAGAAGCCTAGGTGTTAAAAAAATGCGCTTAATGAGCAACAACCCTACTAAACGTAAAGGTTTAATAGGTTACGGTTTAGAAGTTGTAGAAAATGTTCCTATTGAAATAAAAAGCAATGAACATAACGACTTTTATTTAAAAACAAAGCGCGACAAAATGGGTCACGACCTGAAAATGGATAAATAATGCTAATTACCAAGAACATAACAAAATCATACGACACTCTTCAAATTTTAAAAGGGATTGATTTGGTTATTGAATCAGGTGAAGTTGTATCTATTGTTGGTGCGTCTGGAGCAGGTAAAACTACCCTACTGCAAATACTAGGAACTTTAGATAAACCTGATTCTGGATCAGTTGAGTTAAACGGAGTTAATCCATTCACACTTTCGACAAACAAACTATCGGCTTTTCGAAATCAATCCATTGGTTTCATCTTTCAATTCCATCAATTATTGCCAGAATTCACTGCCCTTGAAAACGCAATTCTACCTGCCTTAATTAAGGGTGACAGCATGAATGATGCAAAGAAAAAAGGAATGAGATTATTGGAAATTCTTGGTGTAAACAATAGAGCGAATCACAAACCGAACGAATTATCAGGAGGTGAACAACAACGTGTTGCCGTTGCTCGATCACTAATTAACGATCCAGCTGTAATCTTTGCTGACGAGCCATCTGGAAATTTAGATAGTAAAAATTCCCAAGAGTTGCATCAATTGTTTTTTGATTTACGAGACGAATACAAACAAACATTTGTAATTGTCACGCACAACAATGATTTAGCAAAAATGACAGATCGAAAATTGATAATGCAAGATGGCAACATCATTACAAATGATTGATAAGGATTTAAAGGAATACCTAGATTTCAAAGCAAATCAATACAATAATATTGAATTTATCAATTCAGACCCAATTCAATTGGTGCATCAATTTGATAAAAAAGAAGACATTGAAATAGTTTCGTTTCTTGTCGCTACAATTGCTTGGGGCAAACGACAAATGATAATTAAAAGCGGTGAAAAACTACTTAAAATTATGGGAGATTCCCCGTATGATTTCATAATCAATTATTCCTCCAATTATCAATACCAGTTTGTACATCGTACCTTTAATGCAATCGATCTTGATTTCTTTTTCAGAAGCCTGCAGAATATTTATAAAAATGGAAGCCTTGAAAGTTGTTTTACACCTCACCAAACAGTAAAAGGAGGCATGGGACGAATTATTACTTTTCGTGAAATATTTCTTGCGACACCTCATGACATAAGATCTGAAAAACACCTCTCAAATCCATTAAAAAACTCTGCAGCCAAAAGACTTAACATGTTTTTAAGATGGATGGTTCGAGACGATAAGTGCGGGGTTGACTTTGGCATTTGGAAGACCATAAGTCCATCAGAATTAAATATCCCACTTGATGTACATACCGGTAATATTTCTAGAGAACTAGGTTTAATTACCCGAAAACAAAATGATGGAAAGGCTTTAGAGGAATTAATGACGAAGCTCCGTGAATTCAACCCGAAAGATCCTGCCATATATGATTTTGCGTTATTTGGCATTGGAGCATTTGAAACCTAATTTTCTTTTTTGAAATTCTATGAATTCCTTTGTCAAAATTGCGAACTAAAACCACTTTAATTTTTATCTTTGAGATATGAAGTTTTTGTATCCGGAATTTCTTTGGGCCCTTACAGCATTACTAATTCCAGTAATCATTCACCTTTTTAATTTTAAACGACACAAAACACTTTATTTCTCAAGTTTAAAATTCATCAAACACATTGATGAAGAAACAAAATCAACCCAAAAGCTAAAACATCTTTTAATTTTAACAACCCGGTTATTAGCTTTTATTTCAATTGTATTAGCATTCGCTCAGCCTTTTTTTAATGACTCTAAGGTTACAAAATCAGACGACACAGTTCATATATACATTGATAATTCTTTTTCAATGCAAGCTCATGGAGTTGAGGGAGAATTAATTTCACAGGCAAGAGAACGAATTAAGGAACTAGTTAATGCTGCTTCACCTAGTACACAATTTATCATTTCAACAAACTCATTGTCAGGAAGAGAAAGTCAACCAATGAATAAAATGTCTGCACTCGAAAAGATTGAAAACATTGAACTCTCACCATTAAAAAGAACTTTAACTGATGTTGTTAAATGGCAAAGTGAAATTGCAGCGAAGAATAAATCAACCAAAGAATTAAGTACACAATTCTATTTATTTAGTGATTTTCAAAAATCAACTACAGGTGAAAAAGTAATTGGAAAGAATAAGAATTTCCATTTTTACCCCGTTCAACTAAAAGCAGAAACTACAAATAATATGTTTGTTGATTCTGTTTGGTTTACTTCTGTAATCCGAAAAGAATTTGGTCAAAATGAAATAAACATTCGCATATACAATGGAACAGATTCAGACCAAACAAATATTGAAGTATCAATCAATATAGATCAAACAAGAAAAACAATTTTCTTGGATATCCCGAAAAAATCAGCAAAAACAACCAGTTTCACATACACAAACAAGAGTAAAGGATTAAAAACTGGTGAAATAGCGATTGGAGATCGACAAGTAACTTTTGACGATGTCTATCACATCTCTTATAACGTTGACAACCACGCCAACATATTAGTGATTAACAATGAAGATGCCACGGCTAATATTAGAGGGATTTTTGAATTGGATGACTACTATCACCTATCCTCAAAAAATGCAAGTGCGATTATGAAAGATGATTTCAAAGGCAAAGATTTAGTGGTTATAAATAGTTTAAATGAAATAACTTCAGGTTTAGCCGCACAACTTGT
>Ga0102899_1000244_pt1 | contig 22625 bp, 17 predicted proteins | sample Colrivmeta1555B3_FD_78455 | JGI IMG/M metagenome (GOLD analysis project Ga0102899, IMG submission 78455) | Estuarine microbial communities from the Columbia River estuary - metaG 1555B-3 | ecosystem: Environmental > Aquatic > Marine > Intertidal zone > Estuary | place: USA: Columbia River... | reverse complement strand
AATTTATCTTGCGCTTTATAAACCTTACCGATTAACAAATACGAATCTGCAATACTTCTTTTATCCTCTGTTTTTAAGCGATGATTTAATGCCAAATTATGATAATGATAAGCTGAGTCATTCCGATTTATACTTGTATAGTAATTTCCGATATAGGTGTAACAGAAACCCAAATCATAATCGTCTCCAACCTTCTTTGAAGCTATAAGTGCTTTTTTATAATATTTTAGAATTTCATTTTCTTCGCCGATACAAAAATTAGTATACCCTATAAATAAATTAGCGTAAGCAATATTTCTATCATCGTTATATCTCTCTGAAATTTTCAATGCTAAAACAGCATATTTTATTGACCCTTCAAAATCACTTTCATACAATTTGATGTATGCAATATCATTGTATGAAAGAGCTTCACCGTACTTCCAATTAATTTCAGATGCTTTTTTTAACGATTTAAAACCGAACTTTAGTGCTTTCGGTAGATTCCCAGAAATTCTATAATAATTGGCCGAATCACTCCAGTTCAATACAATAATTGTGTCTTTGTTTGATTTTGACGTTGACTTTGGAACAGTATTTATTGAAGCAGAACTGAACTGCACCAATGACAATAAAAACACCAATATGAGGCAAAATGAAACTCTCATGACACAAATATATCAAGATAGTTTACTTATTGTATCTTTAATTTACCCTTCGTATTCATGTGATAAACGGTATTTGATTTCAAATTCTTATAAATCTTGACTGTTCCATCAGGCCAGACAACTTTAAGTAGCTCTAATGATTCTTTATCACCTAATCCAAAATACAAGGTTTTAGAGGATTGAGAAGCCTGACCACTCCCCCCATCAACTTCCTTCAAAGTAACATTTCCATTTTGTTCAAAAAATGCCTTACATCCAAAACAATCACGATTAACATTATTTATTCCAGACAATTTTACAGCAACAAAATTGCCATTTGGCATTGTGTTTTTAAACAACTTTAATTTTTGATCTAAACCTCTGTAGGCACTCCATGGCAATTTAACCACTGATGAAACAATATCTAAATCGCCATCCAAATCGAAATCAAAAATTGCGGCTCCTCTGTGAGATAAAAGATCATTCACACCAGAACTTTGAGATTTATCGATAAACTTCCCATTTTCATTCACGAAAAATTTATTTTGATCCTTGATTACTGTTTTAGGAACTAAAGTCGATACATTTCCCTTAGAAACGTATAAATCTAGATCTCCATCAAAATCACAGTCAAAAAACAGTCCGCTCCAGCTTGTACCTCTTATCGAGTCAGAAACATAGGTCAAATCAACACCATCCTCTTTCGCACTATTTAGCAATGCACCATTTTGATTCTTAAAAAAGTAATTCTCTCCGATGTTCGTCACGTAATAGTCTAAATCGCCATCAGAATCAATATCTCCTTGGCCAATCCCCATTCCATACATTTTTTGATTAAATCCGGTATCATCTGAAATATCTGTAAAGCCTTCTTTAGGAAAATCATTTCTATAATACTTATTTCCTTTGCCCGTCCATTCTCCAAAGTCGTTGAGAAGTAGTAAATCTAAATCTCCATCCAAATCGACATCTGTTAGACTTGCTGCTAAACCGCAACCACCATCATTAACACCATAATCAATTGCTTTTTCGACAAACTTCGTTCCATTCACATTGATTAATAATTTGTTTTTAAAACAAGTTGGATTGTATCCGATTTCAACACCATTTTCATCCGATATCCCACCCATTGTCTCAATGTAATTTGTTAGATATACATCTGAAAATCCATCGTTATTGACATCTCCCCAACAAGCTGCAGAAAAATTTCCTGGACCTACGACATCTTTTAAAGAGATTAATTCAAATTTTTCGCCGTTGATATTATGCATTAAACAAGGTTCAAACTTATCACCTCTCCCCATCCCTATTCCATAATTTACCACAATAAAATCTTGGAACCCATCATTGTCATAATCAGCTGAAACCGCTCCTTGAATGAAATAATCATTTAAGGCATTCACCCCATACAAATCAGTTGCATCAACAAAGGTTCCTTTTGCATTTAGCCAAAGTTTGGAATTGAAGACTCCTCCAGATTGAAAAAAATCGTCCCATCCATCATTATTAACGTCAATAACCATAACGCCTCCCCCAGCCATTTGAAACTCGTTGCCTGGATAGATGTAATTAAGGCCTTTTTCAGTTCCAACTTCATCAAATAACAATGATTGTGCTTGTCCGAAGCAAGAATAGATCGTGACGAATATCAATAAGATTCTATGCATTAACGACATTCTAAAGTGCTATTAACGTACGCCCCAATTTTTCGACCATACAAAAGACTAATTCTAAGCGTTTCATCAAAATGAATTCCGCCGTAAAACCTTGACTTAGAAGCCTCTTCCCCAAGTGAATGATAAGAATCGAACTTACGTGGTGTACCAATAATGTCTTCTCGATTCCAGTTTGTAGAATCAATGATTAAAGCGCCAGATTTACGAAACTCAGACAAAATAGTTGTTGCTGCTCCGGACTGAAACGAATGCCCTGAAGGAAATTCAGGAAATGGAGGACTTGGAATTCTAGAATTAAATTGTGGATCAATATACCTTTGAATGTAGGTGATAGGACGAATGAAATTGTATTTATACTTTAAATACCAAGATGAAATAATTGCATCATTTATAGCAATCCCCATTTTTAAATTCATTTCCAAACTTTCTGTCAAACTAAATTCTTCAACAATTGTTTGATTTAAAGCCAACATGAAAAAGTGCCCCACTGGAGTTCCAGAATAGCCTGGACTATCATCCCAAAATTCAGCAATTGTTTCATATTCTGGATTATTATCTTTTGCATTTAAATAAAGTGACATTGCATCTTTAAACAATAAACTAGAACTATCTTTTGAGAATTCAGTTACCACACATGCATTTGAAACCTCTTTCACCCCTGCCAAAATAGTTCTATTCTCTCCCCAGTATGGTAACAACGCAGGTAGATAACCCGGTGTTGTTTTTGTCCAGCAAGAGATACATTCTTTTGGTGAAAAAGTTTCAGGAAAATTTTCTTCAAATCCGATGTCCCCTCCGTCTGATTTCGACCAATCAATTATTTGAGTTGCGATGGCTTCCCCAAACTGTATCGATTTTAACTTTGAATTAGCTGAAACACCAGTTACATACGCTTCTTTTAGTTGCTGTTCCAGAGTCATCAGTCTTTGTTTACTTGCCGGAGGCATATTCCGATAATAGTAATTCAAAGCCTTTATGTTTGAACTAATCACCACCAATTCCCAGCTTAAATGCGATAAATCGTCATTAATAGATTCGCTCATATTAAAGTCGCTAAATTGCTTTGTTACCGATTTTAATTCGGCAATAAAAGGAACCGAAGTTTCGTACATAATAACTGACAAGTATGCAAAAGCTCTCCCACTAACTGGCGCTGAAAAACCTACACAATTACGCGTTAAATCATACGCTTCTAACAAGCATTTATCATTAATGGCTTTAACATTTTGATGTGTATCCTGAGAGTAACTAAAATAACAACTAGAAGTTATCATAACCATGACAACCGAATACTTTTTAAGTGAACTTATTATTAGACGCATCTTTAAAATTACTAGTAAATATTCAATTTTATGCAATATTTCAATCAAAGAATAAATCGTAAATTTACATTTCATTAATAGCCAATTGTTTTGAATATAACTTCTCACCTTATTTTTCTTTTGTTTTCGATAACAGCTTTCAGCCTTAGTGCGCAAAAAACCGAATGGAAAACTACCATAGATTCAACGAATATATTCTCATCACCTCGTTTTGTAGATTTGAATAATGACTCTATCCCTGATGTTCTTTTCTCCGGTGGACTTGAGGGTGAAAACTCACCAAATGGGGTGAATGCAATCGATGGTAAAACAGGCGAAATCTTATGGTCTTACCCTTCTGCTACACAACTATACACTAGTGCACAATTTGAAGACATTACAGGAGATGGAGTTTTAGACATCTTTGTTGGAGGAAGGGCTGCAACTTTTTTTGCATTAAATGGAAAAACAGGGCAATTAATTTGGGAATTCTGGCCAGCCTCAAAAGGTGACGCAAGAAAACAAGGATATTTAAATTTCTTTTCCACTCAATGGATTTCTGATGTTGATGGTGATAAAATACGAGATTTGCTCGTTATGAACGCAGGAGATTATCTTGCTAGTCCCGAAGAAAAAAACAGACCTACTGCTCAATTAATGGTTTTATCCTCCTCAAAAGGTCAAATTATTCAACGAGCCTCTATTCCAGAAAAAAGAGAATCATATTTTGCTCCTCAATGCTATTTAAACTCAGAAAAGGAAGAAATGGTTATTTATGGTTCTGGCGGAGAGACTGTTGATGGTTCTTTGTGGCAAACTTCACTTAAAAATGTTTTAAAAGGAGATATTACACGGTCTGAACTTTTATTAAAAAATTCATCCAAAGGTTTTATTCTAAATGTATTACTTAACGATGCAAACAAAGACGGTCATCCTGAAATATATGCAGCAAACATGGATGCTACACTAAGCGCCATAGACGGTAAAACAAAAAGCATTCTTTGGGAAAAAAAATTCCCGGGTTATGAATGCTATGTCACACCAAGCTTTGGCCAATTAACAAACGATTCAATTGAAGATTTCATTACCATTATTGCAAAAGGAAACTTTCCGATGTATGAATCATTTAGATTGATCGCGATTGATGGTTTAACTGGTGAAATAATTTGCGATAAAGATGCAGGGTTTAATCAATTCTCACCCGTCATAACAGTAGATTTAGATTCAAATGGTATTGATGAAATGATTTACATTGAAAATGATTTAATAGATCCTAATTCATTCTTAGTGATAAATCAACTGAAAGTAATCGATCTATCAAACAATCTTGATTTTTATATTGGAAGCAAAGAGTTAGGTATGTCAATGGCATCAACGCCAACAATCACGACATTTAACAATTTAAATTCGAGTATCATTAAGGCATCAACTAAAATGCCTACAAATGAAAAAGAACGCCATTCTACAACGATTGAAAGAATTGAATTAAATAAAATATACAAAGAGACTTGGGGGAATTTTTTAGGTCCAAATGAAAATGGTAATAATGACTAATAAAGTTCTAATATTATTAACCCTAGTAATAGCAAACATTTCATTTTCTCAAGATAGTTTATCACAAAGAAAGGTTAAAGTGATGCCTGTTCCTGCAATTGGATTTAGTCCCGAAACCAAATTCTACCTTGGTGCAGTTGCATTATTTACATTGGATTTTTATCAGAATAACACGACTCGAAAATCGAATGCGAAAATTGAATTTAATTATACTTGGCGAAAACAAGTAATTGCAGAATGTGATTGGAATTATTTCTTAAAAGATGAAAAATGGTTCACAAATGGCATTGTTCACTATAGTTTATACCCCGATTATTATTTCGGCATAGGTTCAAACACGCAAGAATCTGATCAAATTACATTTGAAAGCAAAAGATTTAAATCAGACATTGGTTTAATGAAAAAAGTGAAAAACAATTGGTTTGTCGGTCCAAACATTCGGTATACAAATTATTATGCACTTAGATTAACTCAGGATTCAATCAAATACGATGAGCTATCTAGCAATCAATCATTTGGAATTGGATTCACGATCACAAACGACCGTAGAAACAATCTATTAACTCCAACATCCGGTCATTTAATTAAGCTATCAAATCAACATTTAGTTGCCAATAATTATTACAGTCAATTAGCAATTGATGGTAGAATTTACCGATCATTCGGGAAGCATGAAAATCATGTTTTTGCGAATCGAATTTACTCAACCCATGTAATTAATAAAGCGCCATTTTATGATTTGGCTTTAATTGGTGGAGACAAAGTTACTAGGGGTTATTTTTTAGGACGATTCAGAGATCAAAATTTAACTACTTTCCAAACAGAATATCGCACTCCATTTCTTTGGAGAATAAGTCTGGCTGCTTTTGGTGGGGTAAGCGCAATCTACACTGACATTCAGAATTTATCGAATAACAATATTAAAATAAATCTGGGTGGTGGTCTACGTTTTCTAGTAGATAAAAATGATCGCACCAGCTTGCGATTTGACTATGCAGTGGGGAACAATGGTCAAACTGGATTCTATGTAAGCTTTGGTGAATCTTTTTAAAAGGCTTTTACATTAACTCCCAAGCAGAACGATAACCTCCAATTTTCTCAACATATTCTATAAAGGAAGCATAAAATGAATCCTGGCCAATCGTTGCACTATCCCCAATTACAATTAGCTTCTCTTTAGCCCGTGTAAGAGCAACATTCATTCTTCGATAATCTTTTAAAAATCCAATTTCAGAATCCAAATTGGATCGAACTAATGAAATTAAAACAGTATCCATTTCTTGACCTTGAAAGCTATCAATTGTACTGATACGTTTAAACCTAATTTTAGACTCTTTAGTAGCATTTACCTGACCAGAATAAGGAGAAATGAAAGCAGTTTTATCCAAATTTAAATTTTCAACTTCAATTAACTGATTGATTATACTTAGTTCGCCATCGTTGGATAAACTGACACCATTTGCTCCCGAAGTCTCATTGAATCCAGTTCCAGCAGTATCATAGAAAAGGAAATGAACCGATTCATCCTTTAATCTTTCAGGAGTCTTAAGTCCATTTTCATAAAAATAATTGCTTGAGAAATTAGCAATCGACTCCCGCATTCGATACTGAGTATCTAAAAAATAAATTGATTTACAATTCTTGAAAGCATGTTCTAAAATAGAAATACTGTATCCCATTTTGTTTGCTTCAGAAGAAAGAACTGTTGGCGGCAATTGGAAAGGATCTCCTGCCAATACCCAGTTTTGAGAAAACTTAAAAAGCAACCAAGCAAATGGTTCAACTGATTGACCTGCTTCATCCATAAAAAGAAAATCGAAACGTGCCTCTTTAGGTAAAAAATTATGTATGCCAATAGGAGTACCAATGATTACATTCGCCTCATTTAAGGTTTTTTCTTCGAAGTAACTTTGCACATTTTTAATTTCAGCTCTAATTTTTTTCACTTCAGAAATCAATAATTTACGCTGTGCACGCTCATCCCTCCCAAAATTTCTTTTGTATTGATAGGATAACTTGCGTAATTCTTCCGCTTTTATTTTCAGCTTTTTAATTTCCTGAAATTCCTTCGCATTCTTGATTTTTCCTTCTAAGGTATGAGGTAAAATGATTTCATCAACCTTTGTCATATTACCAACACGTAATACGTTTACCCCTTTTTCAATAAGTTTTTTAGCGACATTGTCAACCGCTGAATTACTAGAGGCAGAAACTAATATTGTCTTCTCCTGACGAATTAATTGCTGTATTCCTTCAACAATTGTCGTTGTTTTACCAGTTCCTGGAGGTCCGTGCACGATTGACAATCCGTTTGTTGAAATTATGGCTTCCACTGCGGTTTTTTGACTATCGTTTAACGCTGAATTAAAATAATCTAATTGATTGCCATTTGTGATTTGTTCTCCAAATGATTCATTACCATGAATTTTTTGAAACAGTGCTTCAAGTTCAGCATTATTAGCTATATCATTGACCGCGAACTTCAGAACTTTACTTGTAAAATGATCAGGCGCCAATTTGATACCAACTCCTTTTTCTTCAATCCAATCAGGAAAATCAGGAGCTAACAATCTAAAAGTTCCTTTAACGCCATCAAATCCTAGTAATATGCCTTTAATTCGTTCTTCGTCGTCAAAAAAGCACTCAATTGCAGAGTTTTCTCTGAAAAGACTGTTTTCAGCATGAAAAGGAATTCTAAAATCTATTTCTGGATATTCAGCATAACCTACCCTTTTTCTATTTACGCTAATCGGATGTAAAACAATCCCTTCAGATTTTAATTGCTTCAAATTTTCATTCCCAAGACCTCCATACCGTTGTTCCTCTTCCTTCATTTCTGAATTAATAGCAACGATTAAATTGTCTTTTAAAATTTGAGATTTTTCAGAGTTCATTGGATGAATTTTAGGAAATAGTCAACTGAAACATGTATTTTTAACCAAAAATAGAAATTATGTCACGATTGATAACTTTAACATTAATTATCTTTACATTTTGTACATTGAATTCAACTTACGCACAAAAAGACAAAATGGCAAACACCCTATACTCCATAGAGATTGACTCCTTAATGGGGGTATCAATTGATTTATCGAATTATTCAGGTAAGAAAATTTTATTCGTAAATGTCGCATCTAAATGCGGGTTTACACCACAATACGAAGAACTACAAGCTTTGCATGAAAAATACGGCGAAAAGGTTGTGATAATTGGTGTTCCATGCAATCAGTTTTTAAACCAAGAACCTGGAGAAAGTTCTGAAATTGCTGAATTTTGTCAGAAAAACTATGGCGTTACTTTTTTAATAACTGAAAAAGTGGATGTGAAAGGAAAAAACCAGCATCACTTATACAGATGGTTAACAACCCAAAAAGAAAATGGTGTTTTAGATTCTAAAGTCGAGTGGAATTTTCAAAAATATTTAATCGACGAAGAAGGAAATCTGATAAAAACATTCAGTCCTAAAACAAAGCCATTGAGTAACGAAATAATAGAAGCAATTTTAGATTAAAAATCGAGCGTTTTTTGAACATAAACAACCGATTCAGCTTTATTATTCAAGTTAGTAACTGAAAGACCTAACAACCGAATAGGTTTAGGCATTTCTTCTTGATGCAATAATTCTAAAACGACCGGGTAAAAAAACGCTTTATCATTAAAATAATCATTTAATGTTTTACTCCGAGTTTGTTGTGAAAAGTCATTGAATTTAACCTTTAGAGTAATCGTTCTTCCCTTTAAACTTGAAGCTTTTAGACGCTTTTCTATCTCTACGGCAATTTTAGATAAGTTTTCTTCCAGAAAATCTAGTTCTCCAATATCCTTTCCAAAAGTTCTTTCTGCACCAACCGATTTTCGCGTTCGATTTGGTTTAACTTCAGCATTGTCAATTGCCCTTACAATGGCATAAAAATGAGCTCCCGATTTACCAAAATATTGAATCAAGTATTCTTTTGATTTCAGTTTTAAATCTTTCCCAGTAAAGATTCCATGAAATTTCATTTTTTCTGCCGTAACCTTGCCAATACCAAAAAACTTTTCGATTGGTAATTGTTCCAAAAAGGATATTACATCCTCGGGAGGAATTGTTTTTTGACCATTAGGCTTGTTAATATCACTCGCAATTTTGGCTGTAAACTTATTTATCGAAATTCCAGCAGAAGCAGTTAGTCCTAATTCATGAAAAATACGGTATCTAATTTCTTCAGCAATTAATGTTGCAGATGGGTGATTCATTTTATTTTCTGTAACATCCAAAAAGGCTTCATCTAACGACAAGGGCTCTACCAAATCAGTGTATTCTCTGAAAATTTTACGAATTGCTTTTGAAACCTCCTTATATCTTTCAAAGCGAGGTTTCACAAAAATAAGATTTGGACATCTTTTTACTGCGATAACGCTTGGCATTGCCGATTTTACACCATATTTTCTTGCCTCATAACTTGCAGCTGCGACAACTCCCCTTTCTGCACTGCCACCTACCGCGATTGGTTTACCCCTTAACGCTGGATTATCCAGTTGTTCCACAGATGCGTAAAACGCATCCATATCAACATGAATAATCTTTCGAATTTGTAGGGAATCCTCCATTTTGTAAAAATAAGAAACCTTATTTTGAATCAATTTAAATCCGTTGATTTCCAATCATTTTTTCGAAGAATTCACTATCTTTATAAGTAATAAAACCAAAAAAATATGTCTAAAACCCCATTGTATTTAGTACCCTTTGATTTTTCTGAAGTATCTGATAGTGCTTTGAGACTTGCATTAGATTTAGCTGAAGCTAATTCTGGACGTGTAACTATGCTTCATATCACTAAAAAAGATGCCGATAAAAAAGAAGCTCGAAAAAAATTCGAAGAGTTGATGAAAGAATTAACACCTCAAGAACAAGCATTATCTGAAACAAAAGTTATTACAGGTAGTTTGTTTGAGGACATGGGTAAAGCAGCGCATTTATTATCTGCTTCATTAATTGTTATGGGTACGCATGGAGCACATGGAATGCAAAAAGTATTCGGAAGTAATGCTGTGAAAATGATAAGCAATACAAGCGCACCATTATTGATTACACAAGGTAAAAAAACAGTTGAAAAAATAAAAAACATTGTGATGCCTTTTAGTTTTGCTAAGGAATCAATTCAAATTTCAACATTTGCAGGGTCGATTGCTCAAAAATTCAATGCTACAATTCATCTTGTTGGATTTCATGATAAAGATGAGTGGCTTGAAGGACATACGAGAACAAACCAAAAAATTGTTCGTCAACTTTTAACAGATAACAACATTAAACACGAAATAGTAAATCTTTCTAAGAAGGAATCTTACGAAAAAGAATTAATGGACTATTCTGCCAGTGTTGATGCCGACTTAATTGCAGCAGCTTACTTTAAAGAAGGAATTATGCCTTCACCAAACTCATTTATTCAAATCATTATTGAGAATGAATTACAAATTCCTTTATTAACAGTTAACTCTGAAGAGCTTTCTGTAACTTCTGGAATGTCATTTATGACTGTTTAATCACTTCTCTAATAGTAACACTGAAGATTCTTGCTTGATTTCCCAAGCTGTGAATTTTTCTAAGAAACTCATTCCTAAAAGGAGAGATCCTCCTTTTAGGACTGCAGCTTCCACATTAAAAACTGTGTAATTGCCTATTTGAACATTGTTTAAAAGAACAACGTCACATTTCACCTTTGATTTATCGGCCAATTCATAGACAGTTTCACCGATGTAATCAAATTTAGATATCGATCCATTTTTCAAAAGTTCTTTTTCCAATTGATCGTTAATTATCATATCACTTGCACCTGTATCCAACAAAAAGTATTTATCAATTCCATCGATATTAATTTTCACTTTGTATCCAGCCATTCCTCCATCAATCATTTTAACCTCATCAGAGGTTAAATCACCAATAACATCACTTTCCCATTCATCAGAATCTTCATTAGAATCATAAAAATCTGAATCACTTCCTATTTCCATTGCTTCAAGCATACAAGGCAAAGCAATCTCGTTGAAAGCATTCTCATCTTCATCATCAATATTGTTTAATTCTCCAAAAGTCATCCCATTCTCATACAATTTTTGAACAGCACAAGAACAATAATGCATTGCTTGCTCATCATTCAAGTAGGATGAAACGTCCTTGTCTTTTAGTAATTCCTTGTAACATTCCTCAACCATCACTTTTTTGGTCAATTCACTATTTTCATTTTCTTCAAATTTGAAACTGTCGTCAACTTCCATATTGGGTTCAACACATTTCTTTAGAATTTCCATGTTCTCCCCTTGAATAAACCACTGAACTAAATCTCCTTCATTTAAATGAAACTCAATATCCGCCATGTATAAAGTAGGAATCAGTTCATTTGCAGCGCATTCACAATATGATTTAACATCAATCGACATTCCGTCAAGTTCCATCATTTTTTGCTCACCAGTACCTACACATGATTCCATGAATACAGATCTTGGCCCAAGACTTACTTTGTCTTTTGTATATAGCGATTGGGCATTTACGGTAAAAAAGAATAGTATAGCAACTAGCGTATTGAAAATTTTCATGCGATTTATTTTAGTTTAACAATATAATCACTAAAACAGAAAGTAAGCAAATAATTAGTCCGTCTCTGATCAAAAAATGTAAATTTGATTAAAAAACACCATGAGAATTATCAATTTCCTTTTTATTTTTTCAAGTTTCATTTCTCTCTCTCAGGTTGATGTTTTAGATTACAATATAGAAATAAAGCTTTCAGATGAAACCGATGAAATAATTGTAACAGAAGTAGTTTCAGTATATTTTGAGAAAGAGACTCCATTCTTCAAACTTGATTTAGCCAATGTTGATAAAGAAAATAAGGGAATGATACTCGTAGATAAGTTCATTATTGAAAATGACCAGCCAGTTTCTTTTGAGCATAAAAATGATCAACTAATAATTACGACCAAAAATGCCATAATAGGTGACACAAACTATTATAAATTCACATATTCAGGCATTCCAAAAACAGGCTTAATTATCGGTAAAAACAAGTTTAATGAGCGTACATTTTTTGGAGACAATTGGCCGAACCGTGCACACCAATGGATTGCATGTGTTGACCACCCGAATGAAAAGGCTAAAATTAACTTTACAGTAATCGCTCCGAAACATTATGAATGTGTTGCAACAGGAACGCTTCAATTGAAATCAAATTTCGATTCTAAAAACAATAAGTTCGAATTTAAAAGCAATGAATTATTGCCAACCAAAGTTATGGTCATTGGTGTAGCAGAATTTAGCATCGATCGATTGACTTCTGAGTTTCCTTTTCCTGTTCAATCATGGGTTTACAAAAAAGACAGCGATAAGGGGTTTAGTGACATGAAAGTTGCCAACGAAATAATTCATTTCTTTATTAAAAATGTCGGTAGCTATCCTTTTGAGAAGTTATACAATGTACAATCAACTACGCAATTTGGTGGAATGGAAAATGCTGGAAACATCTTTTACGATGAAAACGCAATCAAAGGCGACAACTCTATGGAGGCATTGATGGCCCATGAAATTGCGCATCAATGGTTTGGGAATTCAGCATCGGAATCAGATTGGTGTCATTTATGGCTTAGTGAAGGTTTTGCAACTTATTTCACTGATTTATATTGGCTGAACAAATATGGAGAAACCTACTTTCAAGATCGTTTGGCTGGAGAGAGAAAAAAAGTAATTTCTTTTAGTAAACAATACAATCACCCAGTATTGGATACAACTTATGGTGACTTAATGCATTTGCTTAATCCAAATTCCTATCAAAAAGGTGCTTGGATACTTCATATGCTGCATGAAAAGATTGGGGACGATTCCTTTTGGAAAGGAATTAAAAGCTATTACAATCAATACCAATTTTCGAATGCATCAACAGATGATTTACAGCGTGTATTTGAAAATGCATCCAATACCGATTTATCGCTCTTTTTTAATCAATGGGTGAAATCGTATGGACATCCAATAATCTCAAAGGAGATGACTCGTAAAAGAAAAAGGTATCACCTCCACATTGAACAGACACAAGAAAATCTATTTAGTTTTCCATTAGAAATAGAAATTATATACCGCAAAGGATTATCAACTATAAAAACCTTAGAGATTTCAAAATCGGTCGAAGAATTTGATTTTTCATCAAAGAAAAAGGTCAAGAAAATTATTCTTGACCCTTCTACAAAATTATTGTTTGAACCTGTGAATTAAAAAGCCAAGACTTTAAATTCCGTTCTTCTATTTAATTGTCTTCCTTCTGCTGTTTCATTGGTACTGATAGGTTGTGACTCACCATAACCTGCCGATTCTAATCTTCCTGCAGCAATCCCAGCTTTTGTTAAGTATTGAACTACAGCAACCGCACGTTTTTCAGATAACGATTGATTGTATGAATCAGACCCTTGTGAATCTGTATGACCTGACAATTCAATTTTTAAAGTTGGTACATCATTCATCAACTTAATTAATCTGTTTAACTCAGCAGTAGATTCAGGTCTTAGTGTAGCTTTATCTAAATCGAAGAAAATATTCTTTAAAACGATTTTACTTCCTACGACTAGTCCTTTTAATTCAACATCTTTACGCACTTCTTGAAATGCTGCTGTAGCTGGAATGTCAAAATTTTCAGAATGAAACAAATAACCTTCCTTTTTAACCGCGATACCATAATTTTTACCTGCAGGAAGAGAAACTAAATACTTTCCAGTTGATTTATTGGACTTAAAAGTGGCAATTGTAACGTTAGCAGTATTGTCAACAATTTCAATTTCAGCTTCCAAAACATCTTTTGTTAAAGCATCCGTGATTACTCCCTTCAAAATAGTTAATTGAGCTTCTTTCACTTCAACAACAGGTGCAATTACCGTTTCACGAATTGGAGCAGCAACACTGGCTAATAGATTATCTTCATTATTAAGAATCATTGGTTTTTCAGGTCCCAAGAAAGTGATTACGTATAGATCTCTCAATCCTTTAGAATCTTTCCCCATGGAAGTATAATACCCTCTTCTACCACTTGCTGAAGTCACAAAAAACACATCATCTCCAGGTGTATTAACAGGATACCCCAAATTAATAGGTTTTCCCCATACCTTTGTTTTTTCATCAAAAACAGATTTAAAGATATCGTAACCTCCCATAGAAGTGTGTCCTTCTGAACTAAAATAAAGCGTTTTACCATCTGGATGCATGAAAACACCCTCTTCGTTGTACGGTGTATTGATCATTCCCCCTAGGTTGGTAGCCTCTCCCCAGTTTCCTTTTTCATCCAAATGAGAAATGTAAATGTCATGATTGCCTTTACCTCCAGGTTTATCTGTAACGAAGTAAATGGATTTCCCATCAGGAGAATAACAAGCAGAGGACTCGTGATAATCTTTCGTATTAATATTTTTTCCTAAAGATTCTGGCTTACTCCATACATCACCTTCCAACTTCGATTCAAATAAATCTCCATTGTTTGATTTACCTAAATAAATCAAGAATTTTTGACCATCTGCTGAAATTCCAGAATTTGCATCGTGATTATCTGTATTTACAGATTCTCCCAAGTTTTTAGAAGGAGCCCATGTTCCATCCTCATTCTTCGTTGCCAAATAAATGTCTTCAAAATTCTCATTCAATCCTGGATCAATTTTTCCACCTGTAGAATTTGGTCTTCTTGCAGTGTAAACAATCACCGATTCATCAGCAGAAACAACCGCTCCATATTCGTTAAACTTTGTATTGATGTTATCACCTAAATTATCAATGAAAACACGAATTGGTTCCTCTACAATCTTTTTACCATTATAGCATTGTGTGATTCTCAATTTTGTATCCTCCAAAACAAATGGGTCAGGATTTTGACTAGCAACTTTTTGAAATCTGCTGTAAGCTGTAATCGCATCGTCGAACTTCATTTCAAGATGATAAGCGCGACCTAAATAAAAATCCAATTCAGGATTTACATTTGGATCCAATTTGAACGCTTTTTCTAAAAACGGTAAAGCTTTGTATTTTTCGATGGAAGACAAGTAACAAACTCCCAACTTATAATTTAGTTCAGCATTATTTGGATTAAAATCGTTTGCTTTAACAAAGAAATCAATGGCATTTTTGTAATGGCCAGGTCCCATGAGAAACAACTCATCTCCCTCCTTGATATTGTCCTTAGCTTCTTTTAATCCGTCTTTATTTTCTTTAAAATAATCTTTCTCAAAAGGCACATTTTGTGAAAATGCCATTCCAGAAATAAACAGAGCAATTAATATAATAGTACTTTTCATCTTTTCTAACTTCAATTATTTACAATCACCAATATGTGTCTCTGCCCCTTTTGCCCCTAGCTCCATTGATTTTCTCCAATCAGCACAAGCACCATCATCATCTCTTAAAAGTTCCTTTGCATTCCCTCTATTTAAATAAGCGTATGCATAATTTCCATCCAAAAGAATTGCTTTTGAACAATCATCAACACAGCCTTTATAATCTTCCAATTTAAATTTAGCTGCTCCACGATTGTTTAAAGCGAAAACATAATCAGATTTAATCTCCAACGATTTTGTGAAATCTGCGACAGCACCTTTGTAATCTCCCGAGTCATATTTAGCACTCCCACGATTGTTGTAAGCTTGATAATTTTTAGCATCCAATTCAATGGCTTTAGAATAAGATACTATCGCATCTTTAAAATTATTCTTTTTTCTAAGCACACTTCCTAGGTTATTGTGAATGAATGATAAATTATTATCTATCATTAATGCTTTTTTATAATCTGCAATTGCGCCATCTAAATCATCTAATTGACGTTTGGCACTTGCACGATCATTGTATGCATAAGTGTAAGCTTTATTGTTTTCAATCGCTTGGTTAAAATAATTAATTGCCTCTTGATATTCTTTCCGTTCGAATTGAATCACACCCAAATAGTAATTGGATTTATCATCCTTCGGATTTTTTTGAATTTCACTTTTAAAATCACCTTCCGCTTTTTCCTTGTCACCTAATTTTAGATAACACGTCCCTCTCAAATAATGCGCATTTGGCGAATTTTCAGGTTCGTTTAATGCAACATTGAAATCTTGAATGGCCTCACTGTACTTTTCTAAAGCCATTTGAGCACTTCCTCTGTTTAAATGAGCCAGAGAAAATGGATTTTTTAATGTGATTGCTTCAGAAAAGGCATTCACAGCTTCATTGTAATTTTTTGAATGTAATAAAGCAACTCCTTCATTGTATTTAACATCTGCCTGAATTTCAGCTTCGGTTAAAATAGTCGCTTGAACAATAGAATCTCCTTGTGAAAAAGTAAAGGAGGCTGCCATGATAAACATTGGCAACACGAGTAATAAGTTTTTCATCCGTTTGATGCGTTTTTTGATTGATATAAAGATAATCAAAAGTTCGATTAACAAAAAGGAAAATTAACGAGCTGTACAAAACACCCAGTAATAGCCATACGGACTAGTTGGTTCATAAACAACGCCAATACCTACGTACTGACTTGTTGCATTAAACATGTTGCGATAATGCCCTTTGCTGTTATACCACTGCTTGTAAGTACCACTGGCCGACTTATTCCCTCCCGCTATATTTTCACTATTTACAAATGTTGCAGAATAGAATTTTCGAATTCGGTCGAAAGTATTTCCAACTTCCACTAGCTCTCCATCAACACGATCAAATGATTGATGATCAAAATATTCTTGTTTTGCTAAATCGGATGCATGGTACCTCGCAGCTCTCGCTAAGTTCGGCTCCCAAACCAATGCTCTTAACCCTTGCCTCAATCTTTCTGCATTGATTAATTCTAACAATTCCAATTCAGAATTTTCATTAAAAGAGAGCACATTTTCATTGCCCAATGGCATCCCAAAATACAATTTATACTCTTCGTGTTTTGGCTTTACATTTGCCGGCTTACTTGCCTTTTCGGGTTGAGAATTTGAGGCAATAACTTCGTCCTCTTTTTCAATACTCTTTACAGGTTTGAAAGTAACAACCTTATTAGCTCGGACTTTTAAATTTCGAGCTAAATCATTACTCTTGTCTGCCTTTAATAAATAGTACGTATGATTTAACTCAGCGATTAATTTAGATTCAAAATCATCCCAAGCTACCTTCTCATTTAATTCATCGTTAGACCTTTTCTTGAACGCTTTTGCGCTTGCAATTGCCCGATTTAAATTCAAATATGCCTTTCGAGACGTCTTGCTTGAAGCGGCTCTATCATTGTATATTTTAGCTGAAAAATAATAAGGAACAGGTTTGTTTGGGAACAATTTTATGTATCGTGCTGCACGTTTCAAACACTTGTCCGCATTTTCATTGTAAAGTTTTGTAAGTTGATTAAGTGGCCAATCTTTTGCGAATGTAGTTTGCTGACAAAAAACTGAAAGGAAAAGGATCAGAAATAACTTTTTCATAACAAGAATTTAAGGATGAGTAACTATATAACACTTCCTCAAATAAAAGGTAACACGTTTATTTTAATCGATTTAAATAAAGCATGTTTGAAATTCTTGAAATCACAGGTCTAGCAATGGATTCATATTCATAAATTCCATCGTTTACCGTCTTATTCTTATTGCAATAAATTGAAATGGACAGGGCAAACTCGATGTCATGCTTCTGATCTATAACATAAGCTGTTTCAGTAACAAATCCGTAAGAAAGCCCCAATTTTGAACCAAGGGTTAATGAGTCTGTGAGTACTTTCCCTTCGCCAATTATTGCGTATTTATACAGTTGGTCTGGATACTTATTTCCATCTTTAAATTTGTTATTTCTTAACTGACTTGGATAAGCTTCTAATTGCTTTTTTAAATAAGAAAGAGACACTTCGTTTAACTTAAAACACTGACTTTCTGTAAATAATCGTGGTTGATAGATTCGTAAAAGAATGGCATGCAAATCGTCTAAGGGCAATTCTAAATTATGATTAAAATTATAAGGCCCAGGAAAGATGTCTTTTCCTTGCATATTATATGCTCCGATTCGCTTTTCCTCCGAATAAGTGTATTTTGATTTAAACTCATCCACATCAAATTGGCTACCAGCAAAACTTGTTATCAATGAATCATTGCGGTAAACTGAATAGCTATTTGTTTTTAAATGCTCAATTTCATTACAACCAGTGAAAGATCTAAAAATCTTTACGTCTGACAATCCCATTTCATCCAAACGCTCTTTCATGTATCCAGGAGTAACGAAATGAAAAAATGCATTGTAATGATTATTGTCACTAACGATCAACATCTCTTCCAACATCTCACCAATGCTTACTTCTTTCTTTTTAGAATTAGTCACGAACAAACTGTTTCCGCAATTGACATCCTGATTAAAAACGATGTAATCTGATAATTTCAAATCCTTTGTTTGAACAATCTCTAGAACAAAGGCTGCAACGATCAATTTCACTGTACTGGCAGGAAAAAAATACAATTGTTCACCAATAGCGATCGTATTGAGTGAATTTGTTTCATCAATGTCTGTGTAGCGAATTTGCACGCGATAGTCATCATTCAACAAAACATGATCGACCAAAGTATCTTTTCCGAGAATTAGCTGGTAAAAATCGTTTTCATTTTCAATGCTATTCTGACAATTTCCATTGAATGACAGAACGATTAAAAACAATAAAAATGTCAAATTACTTCTTTTCATATTTTGATATGAAATAAAGAATTATGCCAGGAATTACCGTGATTACAAACCATAACAAAACAATTGGCTTGCTATATGCAAAAAAGGAAATCATCCAAAGTGTTAATAATATGAAGAGAATTGGTGTTATTGGGTACGCCCAGGCTTTAACTGAATTTTCTGTATGCAACTTCTTTTTTCGAATTATGAATACCCCCACTACAGTCAATAACGAGAAAATCGACAATGTCAATCCAATGTATTCAATCAAATCAGAAAAAGACAAGAAAAAAACCAATGACAACGAAATAACAGCTAAAAAACCAATCGCTTTTTGCGGTGCCCCACCAATTGATTGACTCCCTAAAAATTTAAACATGTTGTAATCTTTCCCTATCTCTTGGGCAACCCTAGGACCTGCAATAAACATTGCACTCACACCAGAAACAAGTGCCAAAGAAAATACAAAACTAAAAATAAGTCCAACAGAACTTCCTAACACTTTGTTTGCGACCACATTACCTAAATCTACCTGAAGTGCCAATTCATCAAAAGTCCCAACAAACATAAACACAAAGTTTAGGAGCATGTATAAAACAGTCACGATTAAAGTTCCAACAATTAAAGAAAAAGGCAAATTCTTTTTAGGGTTTTCAAGTGATCCTACAATATATGTACTCGCATTCCAGCCACTGTAAGCAAACATTACCCAAACCATCGCTCCAGCAAAAGGCAAACTGAAAATGGTATCAAAAGATTTTTCAGAAGGAGCAAAACTAATTCCAGAGGGTTCGTAATTCCCAATAAAAATAAATGGAACGATTAGAAAAACAGCAACTAAAACCAATTTAACGGTTGTCATTATGTTTTGAAACATCCCCCCATATTTTACACCGTAAAAATGAATTAACGCCACAGATAAAATAATACACGCTGCAACAATCTTAGCAATGGGCAAAACGAATAAACCAAAATCAAGGCCTACGCTAGTATCTACACCCAAGATGGGCAAAAAGTATTCTCCCGCAGCAAGCGACAAAGAAGCAATTGCAGCCGAAAACCCAACAATTAATGAAATCCAACCGCTTACAAAACCAAGCAACGGATGGTATAATTGAGATAAAAAGGCATATTCTCCACCCGACTTATTAATTGTTGTTGCTATTTCACCATAAACGGTTGCTCCACATAGAGAAATAACTCCACCTAAGAGCCAGATCGTTAAAATTGCAAAAGGATCAGGAATACCGTTATCCAATACTTGAAAACCGAGAGATGTAAAAATTCCCGTTCCAATCATATTCGCTATAACCATATTAATAGCAACCGATCTTGTATATTTTTGTTTCATTTAAAGCAATTAGAGAATCCTAAAGTAATCATTCCTTTTAAAGTGCCCAACGATAAAAATTATCAAGAATATCAAAATAATGATACATTTGTGGAACAAAAACACCGAACCATGCTACGTATTTCCATCTTTGCGCTAACATTCATTTTTATTACTTCATGCAGTAATAATGAAACAAATAACACTTCCGCTGAAAAACCAAATGAAACGGAAATTGATTCTGTTGAAAACACAGCGATTGAAAAACATCCTGAAGATCCTAAATTTGGCCAAGCGGCTAAGTTCTTGGCTGGAATTGAAGGTGAATCAAACAGTTTTTTGAAGGAAATTGAAAAAACGGATGCATGGAAATCTTACCAAGTTAGTTTAAATGATATTTGGCAAAGAACAGAGAAAAAACTTCCTGTTATGCGCGATTGGTCATCGAAAGAAATGAAGGATGTTAACCAAAACGGTGGAACACTCTTCTACCCTTTTTCAGGACCAGACTTTTTACATGCAGACATTTTCTTTCCAGAGCATGAAAATGTTGTTATGATTGGGCTAGAGCCAATTGGGACATATCCAGATTTGATTCAGAAAGATAAAAATGGAAAAACAGAACTTTATTTAAACGGTGTACGAAAATCACTTCATGCTATTTTAGGAATGAGTTTCTTTCGAACAATTGCAATGGCGGATGATTTTAAAGGCGAAGTAGATGGAACATTGCCTGTTTTGATGCAGTTTTTAGTAAGAACAGGCAACGAAGTATTGTTTCAAGAAAGAGTCGCAATTCAACAAAATGGTGAATTAACAACCGACATGAGTAAAGCCGTTGATTCTACCTACATCGGTAATAAATTCTATTTCAGAAAAGAGGGACAAGACAAAGTAAAAACCTTGACTTATTTTGCTGTAAACCTGCAAAACTCGCCATACGTTAGTCGTGGTGGATTAATTGCAAAAGGATTGGAGACAAGAACGGATCTTGTTGCCTACATCAAACAAATTGGGATTACTTCAACTTACTTAAAATCGGCATCGTATTTAATGCACCGACCAACATTTAGCATTATTCGCAATCTAATTTTAAGCGAATCTGAAAATGTTTTACAGGATGATTCAGGAATTCCAGTTCAATACTTTGACCAAGCAAAATGGGATTTAACTTTTTACGGAACATTCTCTGCCCCTATTTCTTTGTTCTCAGAAAGAGGTCAGCCGGATTTAAAAGAAATTTATTCGAAAAAAGAACTTCCTGTGAAACCACTACCATTTGGCATTGGTTATCAATACCACCCTGGAACTTCAAACCTTATGAAGGCACGCAAGAAGTAATTATTTGTTGAAGAAATTCAGTACATTTTTCACTTCTGAATTCCAAAAATCATAATCATGCTTCGCGTTGGAGTCAATGTGAAGCACATTTTTTGTTTGCATACTATCATTCAATGCATCGAAGACGTAATTCGAATGGCTACTTGGCACTACTTGATCTAGCGCACCATGACCGAAATAAAACCTTAACCCTTTTTTACGCATTGAATTAAGAGGATGCTCTGTCGTTTCCCAAATTTCTTTGTTGGATGCATACTCGCCAAAAAAGCCTCGGTATAAATTATCTTGTGGATAGGCTGTTTGATTGAAATCTCCCGACAAACAAGCAGCGCCTTTGAAAACATCGTCGTTTTTATTCGCAATTAAAAAAGCACCTCTTGCGCCCGTTGACAAACCAACAAGCCAATTAGACTGATCCGACAATAACAATTGAAACTCACGTTGAATTTCAGGGATTAACTTTTCTGAAAACCATGTTAGGGTTGGTTCATTTTGCCAATCCTTTCTTGTTTGCTCGTAATTTTTTGTTGCATAAATAGATTTCCCCATTTCCACAAGCACAACACAATAGCCTTCCTTGGTAGCAGACTCGCAAAGACTTGTTTTACTGCACCAATCCAACGCAGCATAATTCCAACCGGGTAACGCTACAATCGTTCCTTTAAATGCACCCTTATTTAATTTTAAGGTAACTGTAATTGGGTTTTTACCATTGGATATTTCAACGGTAGTGTCTTTGTCAAAAAACGGCTGAGACATTGGTACATCTTTAACCACTTCATCTGTGCACGATTCTACCTTCCGTTCGCATGAACCAAAAGTTAGTAATAATAAAATGCATATGAAATATTCGAATTTATTCATAACGCTATAAAACTAATGAATATTGGTTAACGGTATTACATAAAGTTATATCTGTTTCGCTCAAATAACTTAATACAATCTTAATTTATGCCTTACTTGAAAGAAACAAAAAACACCAACTTTTGTAATAAAAAACAATGGAACTATTTATTACAATTTTCGGAGCATTATTATCTGTTATGAATCCTTTTGGGACTGTACCCGTTTTTGTTGGTTTAACCAAAGAAAATAGTAAGCAAGAGCGAAAAAAAACAGCATTTTGGACATCTCTAAATGTTT
>Ga0102899_1000223_pt1 | contig 24046 bp, 18 predicted proteins | sample Colrivmeta1555B3_FD_78455 | JGI IMG/M metagenome (GOLD analysis project Ga0102899, IMG submission 78455) | Estuarine microbial communities from the Columbia River estuary - metaG 1555B-3 | ecosystem: Environmental > Aquatic > Marine > Intertidal zone > Estuary | place: USA: Columbia River... | reverse complement strand
TACCCTCCATTACGTCTGCGATCTCCCCTAGTTCAAGGTTTAATTCTTGATAATCTTCCGGGTAAATATCAGTAACATTTGGCGCAAAAATCACAATTTCACCTGCTTGAGAAAGAAGCATTGTGTCAGCTTCCAATGTTCTAGGATACTTAACTAAATCTTCCGAATTATTGAATTGTGTTGGATTTACAAAAATACTTACAACCACAATGTCAGCAAGGTTCAAAGCTTCATAAACCAATGTAATATGACCTTGATGTAGAGCACCCATTGTAGGAACAAAACCAATTTTTTTATCCGTTCCTTTTGAGTTCAAATAATCCTGAAGAGAAATAACGGTGTGAAATGTGTGTGTTTTGTTCATTTTTCAAGGCATTGTAAGGAACAAAACTATCCGTTTTTGTTGAAGTTCCACTTTTTTTTCTATATTTTTGTAATGTTATTTATCAATTAAAGTTTCATGGAGAAAAAGAAAGTACTTTTCATCTCGCAAGAGATATCGCCGTTTTTACCTAAATCTGAAGTTGCCACAACTGTTCGAAATTTGGCTCAAGGCATACAAGAAGGAGGTAAAGAAATTCGCGTATTTATGCCGAGATTTGGAGTTATCAATGAAAGAAGACACCAACTTCATGAAGTAATTCGCCTATCTGGAATGAATTTAATAATTGATGATAATGATCATCCTTTAATTATCAAAGTTGCTTCAATTTCTGCAGCACGTATGCAAGTTTACTTTATTGATAACGATGAATACTTTAGAAGAAAATCTACGGTACAAGACGATAAAGGTAATTTACATGAAGATAATGATGAAAGATCAATGTTCTTTTGTAGAGGAGTTCTTGAAACTGTAAAAAAACTTGGATGGCAGCCAGACGTTATTCACTGTAATGGATGGATGACTTCTTTAATGCCCCTATACATAAAAGAATTGTACAAAGATGACCCGCATTTTGCTGGAACAAAAGTTGTTTACAACATGTTCAATAAAGGGTTTAACAATAATTGGGATGCGAAATTCGCCGAAAAACTTAAATTTGATGGCTTCTCAGATGAAGTTACTCAAAATTTTGTAGAGCCTAATTATGAAAATATAATTAGTGGAATCACAAAATATATTGACGGACTTAGCGTTGGAAGTGAAGAGTTAAATCCAAAATTGCGTGAAATTTTCGAAAATGTTAATTGTCCAAAAATGGATTACGTAGCAGAAGAGAATTTGACAAAGGAGGTTTCGGCCTTTTTAGATAAAGTAATAGATGCAGAAGTTCTTATATAGCATGAATAAAATTAAATTCTCAAAGTGGCGGAAAGGATTAGTCCTTTCCGCTACTTTTTTGTTTGCCCTGTTCCTTGTAGTTTCTTGTAAAAAGAAAGATAGCCTACTAGGACAAAACTCATTAGACTCAAATGAATTGTTGAATTCTGGCGGAATAGACACTTTCTCACTAAATACATTTAGCATTTTTGAAGATTCAGTTATAACTGATAATCCAGCATTTGCAATTTTAGGTTCATACACCGATCCTGTTTTTGGTAAAGTAAACTCTGAGTTTTACACACAATTTAGACTTTCAGGAATTAACCCAAACTTTGGCACTACTTCTGACATAATAATTGATTCATTCGTTCTTGGACTTGAATACACCGGTTATTACGGTAAGACTGGGGCACAAATTGTTGAAGCTTACGAAATTAATGAGCCGAATGTTATGTCTCTAGACAGCATCTATTATGCTTTTTCTACGCAATCAACAAAAACAACAAATTTAGTTCCTGCTGCAAATCAATCCGTTAACCTAAACCCGAGTAATGTAACCGTAATTGGTAACGATACGGTTGATTCACAACTAAGAATTTACATTGACACGAATTTAGCAAGGTCAATTTTTGATGAATGGGAATCAAATCCAACAACATTTACTTCGAATACTGAATTTCTGCAATTCTTTAAAGGCTTACATATTAAAACAAACAATCCTGTGCAAAGCTCTGGAAATGGAGGCGTTTTTTATTTTAATTTGAATGATGCCTTATCGAAATTGACGATTTATTACAGACAAGGCGGTCAACAAAAAACATATGATTTATTAATTAATTCTGAATGTGTTGACTTCAATCATGTTGAAGTTGATCGATCTGGAACTCATGTAGAAACAGTAATCAACGATACAATTTCAGGACAATCTCAATTTTATGCTCAGTCTTTTAATAGTAGAGCAGTGGTGCAAATTCCTGGGTTAAGCAATATCCCAAAAAATGTAATTATTCATAAAGCAACATTAGAATTACCTATTCAGTATCAAACAGGTTCAAAATTCAGCCCAGGGTATGACATAAGCGTTGGTACAAGATTAACTGTTGGAGCGAATCAAATATACAATATTGGTACTACTGGAATTTATGATGATTACACTAAGAAATTTACAATTGATTTAAGATCATACACGCAAGCCATTGTTAATGATGAATTAGAAAATACAGAATTAATCTTATCTCCAATTCTATTTATTACTTCAGGTGATCGAATCATTTTTAATGGTCAGCAATCATCAAATAAAGCAAAACCTAAGTTTTCTATTATTTACACCGAATTTTAAAATTATGTGCGGAATCGTAGCTTATATTGGTCACAAAGAGGCCTATCCTATTATTGTTAAAGGACTAAAAAGATTAGAATATCGAGGATATGATAGTGCAGGAGTTGCATTACTATCTGAAGGTAATTTAAACGTATACAAAAAACAAGGAAAGGTTGCTAACCTAGAGGAGTTTGCTGAAGATAAAGATATATCTGGAACCTCAGGAATTGGACATACACGATGGGCTACACATGGAGCGCCAAATGACAAAAATGCACACCCACATTACTCCTTCGATGAAAATATTGCCATTATTCATAATGGAATTATTGAAAATTACGATTCAATAAAAAAAGAACTAATAAACAAAGGTTACGAATTCAAAAGTGATACTGATACTGAAGTTCTGTGTTACTTAATTGCTGATATCCAAAAAAACTCAGGAACTAAATTAGGAGAATCAGTCCGACTAGCACTTCAACAAGTTGTTGGGGCGTATGCAATTGTAGTTCTTTCTAAGGATGAACCAGATAAGTTAATTGCTGCAAGAAAAAGTAGTCCTTTGGTTGTTGGTATTGGTCATGAAGGTGATTTTTACTTAGCTTCAGACGCAACTCCAATCGTTGAATACACAAAAAAAGTTGTTTACCTTAATGACGAGGAAATAGCTGTTTTGAAAACTGATTCCGAGCTGAAAATTTATGGAATTGATGATGTTGAAAAAACACCATATGTTCAAAAATTAGAATTGCACCTTGAAGCTATTGAAAAAGGAGGGTACGATCATTTCATGTTGAAAGAAATTCATGAACAACCTCGTTCTATAGAAGATTGCTTTAGAGGTAGACTTAATGCTGCTGAAGGATGGGTATCATTAGGAGGAATTAAAGAATACGAACAAAAAATAATAAACGCGAATAGAATTATCATGATTGCTTGTGGTACTTCTTGGCATGCATGTTTGGTAGGGGAATACTTATTTGAAGATTTAGCTCGAATCAATGTTGAAGTTGAATACGCTAGTGAATTCAGATATCGAAACCCTATTATTAATGAAGGAGACATTGTAATCGCAGTTTCACAATCTGGAGAAACAGCAGATACTTTGGCCGCTTTAGAATTAGCAAAATCTAAAGGAGCTACAATACTTGGAATTTGTAATGTTGTTGGTTCTTCTATTTCTAGAATTACAGATGCCGGATCATACACACATGCTGGACCAGAAATTGGTGTTGCTTCAACGAAAGCTTTCACTGCCCAAGTTACTGTTCTTACATTGATGGCTTTATCTTTAGCAAACAAAAAAGGAACATTAACTCCTTCAAAATACAGAAACTTATTATCTGAGCTTGAATCAATACCTCAAAAAGTTAAAAGAGTATTGGACGAGAATGATAAAATTAAATACATTTCAAGCCAATATCAATCAGCTACAAATGCACTCTATCTAGGAAGAGGGAGTTCTTTCCCTGTTGCACTTGAAGGTGCTTTGAAATTAAAAGAAATTTCATACATCCACGCAGAAGGTTATCCCGCTGCAGAAATGAAACATGGTCCAATTGCATTAATTGATGAAGAAATGCCTGTTTTTGTAATTGCTACGAAAGGTACTTCTTACGAAAAAGTTGTAAGTAACATACAAGAAGTTAAAGCACGAAAAGGAAAGATAATTGCCATTGTTACTGAAGGGGATCAAACTGTTAAGGAAATAGCTGATCATGTAATTGAAATTCCAGAAGTTGACGAACACTTGGTTCCATTATTAGCAACAATTCCTTTTCAACTACTATCATATCACATTGCTGTAATGCGTAATTGCAACGTAGATCAACCTAGAAATCTTGCAAAATCTGTTACAGTAGAATAGATTGAAACTAAGCGAAAAAAACAAAGATTTTTTTGCTCATGTTTATGAGGTAACTAAGCTTATCCCAAAAGGGAGGGTGACATCTTATGGAGCAATAGCGAAATACCTAGGAAGTTCTAAATCGTCTCGAATGGTAGGATGGGCAATGAATTCAGCGCATCAAAAACCAGAAATACCTGCACACAGGGTAGTAAATAGAAATGGTCTTTTAACTGGGAAAATGCATTTTTCCAGTCCTACAGCTATGGAGGAATTATTATTAAAAGAAGGTGTTAAAGTGAAAAATGATCAAATCTTAAATTTCAAAGAAATTTATTGGGATCCATCAAATGAATTAACATTATAATCAGAAAATATTTCGTTTAGAAAAAGTTCTTTATTCCCTGATAAAACTGCTAAAAAATGTATGTCATCATTAATTTTAGCAATTTCTTCGCTAAGATTAACACCCGGTGTATTCATATTCGATTTACGAACTGTTTCTAATCGATTTTTTAAAACTTTAGCTTCGTTTAATCGTTCTTCATATTCAGAAGTACATGACGCACAAAATAGACCAAATAACAAAAGTAGTAGACTCATTAATTTCATAGCACAAAGAAACAACAACTAAGAATACTGTACAAAAACTACGCTAATGCAATTGTTTGAAATATTCATTGGTACTGCTAATTTGTTCGATTTGTATGATTTCCTATAATATTAACTTCAATTAAATTACAATTAATGATAAACTCCTTAAATTAGCTCCATGAATATCGTTACCGGAGGAACCGGACTTCTTGGAAGTCATATCTTGTTCGAATTGTCGAAGAATGAAGCACCTATAAAGGCATTTTATAGAAATAAAGATCGATGTAATTCAACTTTAAAGTTATTCCTTTTTTATGATCCAATTAATGGTCAAAAACTCTTTGATAGGATTGATTGGGTTCAATGTGATGTTTTGGATATCCCTCAATTAGAAGAAGAAATAGTAACAAACTCAACTGTTTATCATTGTGCTGCTTTGGTTTCCTTTCACCCGAAGGATTTTAATCAACTATTAAAAACCAATAAGGAAGGAACATCAAATATTGTAAATGTTTGCATCGATAAGAAAATTAAAAAACTTTGTTACGTCAGTTCTACTGCTGCTATCGGAGGCGAAGATAACAAGCTTATTACGGAGGAGACAAAATGGAAAAACTCACCTGAGACTTCCGGATACTCTATTTCAAAATACTGTGCTGAACGCGAAGTTTGGAGAGGTATTGAAGAAGGATTAAATGCTGTAATTATTAACCCATGTGTGATTTTAGGTCCTGGTAACTGGAATGAATCTTCTTTAACAATATTCAATACTGTTAAAAAAGGGATCCGTTTTTACCCTCCGGGAGCCAACGCTACTGTTGATGCAAGAGATGTAGCAACATCATTAATTAAACTTGGGAACTCAGACATTCAAGCTGAGCGATTTTTGTGCATTGGAAGCAATCAGAGTTTTAAAGAGTTAACGGACGAAATAGCAACTCAATTAAACGTTACACGTCCCAAAAAACAAGTTTCAAAATGGATGGTCAATGTTGCTAGACGTATTCTTTCTTTTGTCGCTTGGATCACACGATCAAGGTCTAGCATTACAAAGGAAACTGTAAATAGTCTTTTTGGGATTAAATCATATTCGGCAGAAAAGCTTCACTCAGTTATTGATGTGAAATTTCATTCATTAAAGGAGCAGGTTCAAAATAGCATTAAAGGAAGACAGTTTTAATCAAAAAACTCATAGTCCTGAAAACGAAGTATCAACAAGAAGTTAGTGCTAACTTGTCTTGTAATAACCGTTGATAGCAACTTTGATTTACTATTGTAAATCATCTGATAATCTGTTGTGAAAATCCCGTTTTTATAGACATGTTTTTCAAGTAAATTCCCTAATTCATCGTACTGAAATTTCAGTTCTTCAATATACCCTTCTGCTCTGTTACTAGATTTACGAATGGCGGCTAATTTTCCTTTTTCATTATACTCATAGTGATAAGTATAAACCATTGAAGTCATTTTTACACGCTCGATTCGTTCTAATAAATAACCTTCATCGTTGTAATTAAAATACTCATCCAAGTAAGGTAAATTATAATTATTGTATCGCGTCCTTTTAGTTTGGTTCTCAAAAACATGATAATTAAAAGACTCTTTGTTGAATGAAAGTGAACGAACAACAACCCCATTACTATCAATATCACGAATAAACTCCTCTGAGATTAGTCTGTTTAATGAATCATATTTGTAATGAGTTGTTACAAAACCTTCCATATCAGTTTTACTGTACTTTATAAGTCGATGTTGATCATCATAACTATAAAGATTCCATGTAGTATCCTTTGTACCGTCATCCGTTCTTGTCTCAAAAGTTGAAATCAACAAACCATTTGTATCAAATTCATACACATACATGAATTCGGTGGCTCTCATCATTTGACCTTGCTTTTTATAAGTAAAGGTTCCTTTCAGCTTTTTTAATTTATTTTCCTTAATGAAACTAGTATTAAAAAAAGGCTTATCGGTAAATGCCTCACCATTTCGATTGTCAAGTACTTGACCAAAAGCCTGGAGCGAAACATATGAAAGAAAAATAAGTAACAATTTCATTATACAAAAAAAACGATTTTTAATACTTGAGAGTCATTCACGTAAAAATGTTATCAAGGCTAATTATTGAATAACAATTTGCATGCCGCTTCAACATTTGTAACCGGTTGGAAACAAGTTCCTTCTACACATACATAGATTAAGTCCATATCCGATTGCTTATCTTTAAAAACAGGCAAGTCAATATTTGACTTCGTACCATATACTATCAGTGATTTCGGAATTCCAGTTCTAAACAATTCTAGTGCCATTTTCTTACTACTAGGTCCTACGCAAACAAATTCATAAAAAGAAAAAATCTGATGATTTAATAAAATCGCCCAATTTGAATAACCTGAACCATACATTTCCATTCCATCGTACACATTCTTCAGCATTTGCTCTGCTCGTGCAACCATTTTTTTATTTCTATTAATTTTCCCCAACATGAATAAATTACGTGCCATTACCGAGTTGCTTGATGGAATTACATTATCATTGATTTCCATTTTTCGAGCAATCAATTTTGATTTAGTATCTGTAAAAAAATACATCCCTGAAGTTTCATCAAAAAACAATTCATCAGCTCTTTTTTCTAAAGAATTAGCAAGGTTTAACCATTGAGAATCACCTGTGATTTCAAACATTGAAATAAATCCATCTATTGTATGTGCGTAATCTTCTAAAAATCCATCAATCGTAGCGTTTCCATTCTTAAAATTTCTAAAAAGGAATCCATTTTCTCTTATTTGATGAGATGTTATCCATTTCGCGTTTTTAAGCGCCATTAGCAAAAATTCTTCTTCCCCGAAAACCGCATAAGCATTGCAAAGACCTTTGAGTGTCATTGCATTCCAAGAAGTTAAACATTTATCATCTAGGCCTGGTTTCACTCTGCGATTTCGCTCTGAAAGAAGTGTCGAATTAACACGATTTACCGCAGTTTTCAATTCATCTAACGACCATTTCTTACTGCTTGCAAATTCCGCATCAATTATTGATTTCAAAAGAATATAATTACCTTCTTCCCAAAGTCCTTTTTGATTGATAGAGTAATATTCGGACACCCAAGAATAGTCATCTCCTAAAAGTTCTTTAAGCTCTTCCTTTTTCCAAACATAAAACTTTCCTTCAACTCCTTCACTATCCGCATCAATTGCTGAATAGAAGGCGCCAGACTTATCATGCATCTCAGAACTAAGCCATTGAATCGTTTGAAATACAACCTCTTTAAACCTTGGTATCTTATAAACTGAGTAAGCTTTAGAATACAATGTTAACAACTGGCCATTATCATAGAGCATTTTCTCAAAATGAGGTACTTTCCACAGCATATCAACCGAATACCTAGAAAAACCACCTCCAACTTGATCGTAAATACCACCATTTGCCATTTTTAACAAACTGTTTTTGACATGACTAGACACTTTTTCGTTGTTTGTATTCAATGCATAATCAAGTAAAAATTCGTAATTTGAAGGTAGTGGAAACTTTGGCGCTCTAGTTTCTCCACCATTATTTGAATCGAAACTTTTAGACCATCTTACTATTAACTCTTCAAGCTTCTGTTCTTCAAATGTGTCAACAACTTCTTTCTTTGTAACTAATTCTGTTTGTTGAACTCCTTTGTGAAGATTCGTAGCATATTCCTGCATTTTTTCAAAATCATTCTCGTAGGTATGATTCAAGGATTTTAAAATATGCATCCATTGTTCCTTCGGAAAATAAGTGCCTCCATATACCGGTCTACCATCTGGTAAAGTAAAACAATTTAAAGGCCATCCACCTTTATTTGTCATTAGCTGGACAGCAGACATGTATACTTGATCAACATCTGGTCTTTCTTCTCTATCGACTTTAACATTTATGAAAAATTTATTCATTAGCGTTGCAACTTCCACATCTTCAAAGCACTCGCTTTCCATAACATGACACCAGTGGCAAGCAGAATAACCAATGCTAATTAGAATTAATTTATTCTCCCTCTTCGCTTGATCATAAATTTCATCTGACCATGCCACCCAATTTACTGGGTTGTTAGCATGTTGAAGTAAATAAGGAGACGATTCTTTAATTAATTCATTTTGATAATTTTCCATCTTGTAAAAATAAAGAATAACCCCCTGATAATGGTCTTTTTAGTTTTTGTTCATAGAGCCATTATCCTTTCCATACTAGAATGTTTATTAAAAAAGTCGTGACGACCCATTTATGTAAATGCATCTGCTTATTTTTACATGGTTAAAACAATTTTGTGAAAGAAATTAAAGCATATAAAGTTCTTTTATTCGTAGCTGGTGTGCTACTGATACTAGCTCCACTTGTAATATTCACTCCTGAAGGAGGTTGGAACATTGCCGGTATGAAAATAAACTTTTTGAATTTAGAGAAATTCAATCATCCAAAAAAGCAAGAATCAGCAGATATCTCGGCGATAATTGGTGACATAGATACTTCTATGACAATGATTGATGATCCTCTAATGACACATAAAAATGGGTCAAATGGTAATCTTGGAGCGCCAAACGGTGGTCATTTAAACGAAGATGCATCTACCGAACTACAAATGAATGACGCTGGGAAGGCAAATCTACATGCTTTTTTCTCCACCTTAGAAAGTGTTGCTAGCGAAAAACAAAAGATATCGATTTTACACTACGGCGATTCCCAAATTGAAGGGGATCGAATGACAAGTTATATTAGACAACGAATTCAAGATCAATTTGGTGGTTATGGCCCTGGCTTAATTCCAGCGACTAATGTGTATAGCACTATTTCATTTAAGCAACGCTATTCTGAAAATTTCAAACGTTTTACCTGCTTTGGCGGAGAATCTTTGAAATCTCGGAAATATGGTGTGATGGCTTCGGCAGCAAGATTTACGAAAGAATTTGATATTGATAGCACATTTATTCTTGATACCATTAAAGAACAAACGGGTTGGATAGAGATTTCACCTTCAGGATCTGCATACGATAGAGCTAGAACCTACAACAATGTCACGATGCATTACAATAGCTGCAACTATCCGGTGAAAGTGAAAGTTTTTCAAAATGGCACATTGATTCATGAAGAAATGTTGAAACAGGATGGAAAACAAAATACATTGAAATTAAATTTTGGATCTACACCAGGAACCTTGAAATATGAATTTACTGGAAAAGTAAGTCCAAATATTTGTGCTTTTGGACTAGAAGGAGATTATGGAGTTCAGGTAACCAATATCGGAATGAGAGGTTCTAGTGGTACAATTTGGGGTAAGATGAATCAAGAAACCTTAGGTTCTATGTATGCCAAATTGAATACGAAAATGGTCATTATGCAGTTTGGTGGTAATTCAGTTCCATCATTCACTGATAGTTCTTCTGTTCGAAATTATGCAAGTTATTTCAAAGGTCAGATTGCACGCGTAAAAAGTTTAAATCCAGGTGCAATGATTGTTGTAATCGGACCAAGTGACATGTCTAAATTTAATGAAGGCATATACGAAACTTACCCTTTACTATCGTATTGCGTTGATAAAATGAAAGAAGTTACAATTAATTCAGGTGGCGCATTTTGGAATTTGTATGCCGCAATGGGTGGACGAAACTCTATGCCGTCATGGGTTGAAAAGGGACTTGCGGGGAAAGACTATATACATTTTAGTAATGGTGGTGCAAAAATTGCATCTCAACTTTTCTACGATGCTTTAATTGCAGAGTTCGCCAAATGGAAAAAACAATAATTTTTGATTCAGACTTATTATAAAATATTAATTATTGGATTGATTTTAGTTTCAAATCAATCTGCTTTTGCACAAAACAAGTGTGATTCCTTACAGCGCTATCAATTTCCTGACTATAGAAACATTGACACTTCAGTAAAGTCACGTTATTCTTTTGTTGATTTCTCGAAAAATAATTACACCTTTTACTCTGATAAAAGTCCAAATTTCAGCACCTTTTACACAAAATTAAGTGATCTGGAAAAAACGAAAAAAGGGAAACTTAATTTTTATCATATCGGCGGATCTCACCTACAAGCTGATATTTACACCAATGATGTTAGAGAATTCCTTCAACTAAAATGGCCTGAAGCACCCGGTGAAAGAGGTTGGGTCTTTCCATTTGACCTGGCTAAAACTAACAATCCAGGTAATTATGAATTTTCTTCGCCAAACATATGGAAAGCATACAGAAGTGTTGTTCATAAATCAAATAAATATGACATTGATTATGGTGTTTTAGGAGCAATGATCTCTTGTTCAGACACAGCCATTACAATTAATTTTAATTACGATAGAACTACGTCTAAACCACCATTTAACCACATTAGAATATTTCATAATATTGGCGAATTCCCCTATTGGATGCATTTTGGCGAAGATGAATTACTAGTTGTTAAGACGATCAACAATCCAAACCTCGGTTATTCTGATGTTTATTTTTGTGAAGACCTAACTTCATTCGATTTACAATTTCAACCTTTAAGTCAAAGCGTACCTGAATTAGAAATTTATGGATTTACGCTCATGAACGATTTGCCAGGAATATCTTATTCATCCATTGGTATTAATGGTGCGGGATTATACACCTACCTAGATTGTAAACGATTTGAAGAACAACTCACCTGCTATCCACCCGATTTTTTCGCATATTCTGTAGGGACAAATGATGGAAATGTTCCCTATGCAGATTTCCGACCTGAAGTGTATAAAAGCAATTTAGAAAAGATGATGAAAATTGCATTAAGAGCAAATCCTGATTGTGCATTACTTTTAACTGTGCCAAACGACTCTTATTACCATCGGAAATATTTAAATAAAAACATTGCACGAGAGCGTGAGGTTATTATTGAATTAGCCGCACAATATAAAATGGCTGTGTGGGACCTTTATGGTGTCATGGGTGAACTTGGTTCAAGTAGAACTTGGAAAAACAACGCACTAATGAGAAGTGATTTAGTGCACTTTACAACAGAAGGCTATCATTTTAAGGGAGACTTATACATTGATGGACTTTTAAAATTTATGGATCAAATGGATGCTTGTACAAAATCAATAGCACAATAAACAATGGAAAGGTTACTTGGTATTTTTTCGTTTGAAGTTGGAGATGGAAGCTCACTCGTTTTTACAAAACTTGACTTCTGGTTGTTCTTCTTATTAGTGATGGTAATCTTCTCATTTTTAAACCAAAAAAAATTGGTGAGAAGCATCTTTTTAACCGCTGTAAGTGTGTTTTTCTTTTTTAAAACATCTGGTTTATATGTAGTCCTCTTGAGTCTCAGTATACTCTTTAATTATTTTTTAGGTAGAAAAATATACGCTGCTGAAAAACAAAGTACAAAGAAATGGATTATTACCATTTCCGCAACATTCAACTTACTTATACTAGGTTACTTCAAATATGCCTATTTTTTCACAGAATCATTCAATGAACTTTTCCATACGAGTCATGCATTAGTTAATCATTTTGCACAATTCGGAAATGGTTTTATGGGAGAGGAATATTTCTCATTAAAAATTCTTTTACCTGTCGGAGTTTCATTTTTCACTTTTCAGAATATCAGCTACGTCGTAGATATTTATCGTAAAGAAATTACTCCCGTTAAAAACTTTTTTGATTACTCTTTCTTCGTTACATTTTTCCCGCAATTAGTGATGGGCCCAATTGTACGAGCGCGCGACTTTATACCACAAATTTCACAACCCTATTCACTAGATAAAAATGATTTTAGCTGGGCAATTATCCAAATTATGAAGGGGTTAGTCAAGAAAATTGTCATTGCTGATTTCATGCTCGTTCATTTCATCGATAAAATTGCTGATGCTCCAGATGCCTATCCTGGATTTGTTAGTGTTTTAGCAATGTGGGCATATTCTCTGCATATCTATGCAGACTTTTCTGGTTATACAGATGTTTCAATTGGGCTATCTCGTTTGATGGGGTTCAAATTAAAACCAAATTTCAACTCTCCATACAAAGCATTGAACGTAGCTGATTTCTGGAGAAGATGGCACATTAGTCTTGGCTCTTGGCTCAAAGATTACCTTTATATTCCTTTGGGAGGAAATAGAACGGGAGGAATTGGTTCTTACATTGCAATTACGTTGATTTTCGTTTTTCTAATATTTATCACTGGTTGGTATGACTTATTGTACGTATACGGTGGACTTACAATTGTCTATCTAATTGGAGTTGCTACCATTAACGATTTTAAACGCTATGTACACCGAGACCTCAACCTAATCATAACCATGGTTGTAGGTGGATTATGGCATGGTGCAAGTGAAAATTTTGTGATTTGGGGGGCGATGAATGGCGCAGCATTAGTGATTTACAAATATTGGAGAAAGTTCAGCTTTTATGAAAACAGTAATTGGTGGCTAACAAATTTCTGGAAAATATTCATCACTTTCAATTTCATCACTTTTACTCGTATTTGGTTTAAATTAGATGAAGATGGTATGCCAGCAGTTATGTTAAACCAAATTTGGAATCATTTTGACTTTACTTGGACTTTATTTGTTACCGTGTTAAAAACATATCATATTGTCTTCTGGATTATGTTAGTTGGTTTTATTATTCATTGGATGCCAAACAAAATAAAAGAAGTGTATGAAGGTTGGTTTACGAAAATGCCACTTGTACTGCAAACAGTAGCCGTAGCTATTATCGTTGTTTTGATGTATCAAGCTATCGGTGCAGAACAGCCCCCATTTGTCTATTTACAATTTTAAGCAATAAAAAAGGCTGTCGATAATGACAGCCTTTTTTTATGAATTAATCAATTATTAAACTGATTGATCTATTTTTCGCACCATTGTTAAAATGGTAGCCAAACCAACAGTTTCACCTGTTTCGTCATATATATCAACCAAAAACTTAACAATTCCTTTAGCGATATCGTCTTCAGATCTTTTTTCTTGATCAACTTTTTCTTTTACGGTAAAACGAACCCCGATGGTTGCACCTGGATAAACTGGTTTTGTAAATCGAGCCTCTTCAACTCCATAATTTAATAGAACAGGTCCTTTTTTAGGATCCACAAATAAACCAGCAGCTTTAGATAATAAGAAATAGCCATGAGCCACCCTTCTTTCGAAAATAGTCCCATCCAATGAAGTCTCATCCATGTGAGCATAAAAATTATCACCCGATACATTCGCAAAATTCACTATATCTGTTTCTGTTACTGTGTGCTTATGTGTAAAAACGGTCTCTCCAATTACCAATTCTTCAAAATGCTTTCTAAAAACATGAGGATTTGCTTCTGGCATTGCAGCTCCAACCTGAAATTGTTGCGTAATTTCTGTAATTGTAGTTGGATGTCCCTGAATGGCAGTACGTTGCAGGTAATGTAAAACACCACGCTTTCCACCCATTTCTTCACCACCTCCTGCTCTACCAGGACCACCGTGAGTTAACAACGGCATTGGAGAACCATGTCCTGTACTTTCCTTAGCGCAATCCTTATTCAAAACAAGAATTCTACCATGCATACTAGCGGCATTTACAACATATTCTCTTGCTTCCTTATCACATGGAGTAACTATTGATGAAACTAAAGAACCTTTACCCATACGAGCTAATTCTACAGCTTCTTCCATGTTTTTATAAGGCATAATTGTAGAAACGGGACCAAATGCCTCAATACTATGAACGTCTACTTTATTAAATGGATCATTATTTCTAAACAAGATTGGGGAAAAGAATGCACCTTTATTTTTGTCAGCACCAATTACCTCAAATTTATCCAAATCACCAAAAACAATGTCTTGAGATTTAGTCAAAAGTTCAACGCTTTCGCGAACACGATCTACTTGAGTTTGAGTTGCCAATGAACCCATACGAACACCTTCTACACTCGGGTCACCGATGGTAGTAGAAGCTAAACGTTTTGCTATAGCATCTTGGACTTCTTCTATTAAATTCTCCGGAACAATAATACGACGAACGGCAGTACATTTTTGCCCTGCTTTTACCGTTATTTCTCTGGTTACTTCTTTTACAAACAAATCAAATTCCTCTGTACCTGGAACTGCTTTTTCACCCAACACAGATGCATTTAATGAATCTGCCTCAAGATTAAAAGGAACACTTCTTTCTGTAATGTGCGGCAAGCCCTTTAAAATCTTTCCAGTATGAGCACTTCCAGTAAAAGTTACAACATCCTCTGAATCAACATGATCAATAACACCTCTACCTAATCCAACAACAAGTTGCAGCGCACCTTCTGGTAAAATTTTTGATGCAATAATATCACGTACCATTACCTCTGTTAGGTAACATGTATATTCTGAAGGTTTAACAACACAAGGAACACCTGCCATTAAATTGACTGCTATTTTCTCTAACATTCCCCAAATAGGGAAGTTGAATGCGTTTATGTGAACAGCAACACCCTGTTTTGGAACCATGATGTGATGACCTATAAAGGTTCCATTTTTAGATAACGGAGCTGCTGCACCATCAACATAATATGGTAAGTCTGGAAATTGTCTTCTCAATGACGCATTTGCAAATAAATTCCCTATACCACCCTCAATATCAATCCAAGAGTCAACTTTTGTAGCCCCAGAATATGCACTTACTTGATAGTACTTCGCTTTCAAAGTCATTAAATGTAAAGCCAAAGCCTTTAACATTCGACCCCTTTCTTGGAAAGTCATTTTTCTTAACTGATATCCCCCTGTTTTGCGTCCATATTCCAAAATGGCTTTGTAATCCAATCCTTTACTAGATGTCTCTCCAAATTGTTCACCGGTAATAGAATTGTATAATTTTGTCTCAACCCCCTCTCCGTCAACCCATTGACCTTGAACGTAATTTTGATATCGTTGCATATTTTATTAAATTTGAAGTCTAAAGATAGCCATATTCCATGACAGAAGAAATTCAAATTCCACCTATTTTTAAAAATGAGCCAATCTCAAAAAGATTAGTTTGTGGAATAACATTTTGTCTTTTCCCAAATCGAATCTTTTATGTCTCAATACCTAAGTACTATAAAATAACCATGGAAGTAGTTGATGAGGGGTATCGATTTTTAAATGAAAATGGTGGTGGTAAATTTTTCAATATTTTTCATTTCGCTAGTTTAGCAGATGTTGATCCAGAAGTTCGAGAATGGGCAGCTAATCCTTCAGGAAATAATTACACCTATTCTGATGCTATTGTTATTGATAATTTATCTCAAAAAATACTAGCAGATTTCTATGTTCGTATCAATAAACCGGTAAAACCTACAAAAATATTTTTCTCATTAGAAAAGGCCATACGATGGTCTGAAATTCAAATGGAGCATCACTAATTATGCAAGTTAAACGTTTTAAGCAAACGAATATTTATCTGAATTTTCTTTAATGTAATTTAATGTATCCATTATCTCATCCAAGTCATAGGAAGTAACCAACTTCATACGTGTTTGTTTGAAATCATAAATTCCTTTGAAATAATTGGTGTAATGTCGTTTCATTTCAGCAACCCCTAAAATTTCACCTTTCCATTTTACACTCATTTCTAAATGCTGAATTGCCGCATCAACTCTTTCAGCCACTCCAGGTTTTTCTAAATGAAGGCCTGTTTTTGCAAAATGCTTAATTTCATTGAAAATCCATGGATATCCAATACTTGCACGACCAATCATAATCCCATCAACACCAAATTTATTCTTGTATTCCACTGCTTTTTCAGGTGAATCAATATCCCCATTTCCAAAAACAGGGATGTGCATTCTTGGGTTTTTTTTAACATCAGCAATTAGACTCCAATCCGCTTCGCCTTTATACATTTGCTTTCTAGTACGACCATGAATAGAAATTGCTTCGATACCAACATCTTGCAATCTTTCTGCGACTTCAACTATGTATTTTGAGTTTTCATCCCAACCTAATCGTGTTTTAACAGTAACAGGTAGGTGAGTTGACTTAACAATTTCAGCTGTCATTTTCACCATTTTCGGAATATCTTGTAATATCCCCGCACCAGCACCTTTGCAAGCTACCTTTTTAACAGGACAACCGTAATTAATGTCTATGATGTCTGGATTTGCGCTTTGGGTAATTTCAGTAGCCTCCTTCATGCTATCGATGTCATAGCCAAAAATTTGGATACCTACAGGGCGTTCATATTCAAAAATATCAAGTTTCATAACACTTTTAGCTGCATCCCGAATTAGTCCTTCAGATGAGATAAATTCAGTATACATTAAATCTGCGCCGTGTTCCTTACACAAAGCTCTAAATGGTGGATCACTAACATCTTCCATTGGAGCCAAGAGTAGCGGAAAGTCGCCTAAATCTATATCACGTATTTTTGCCATGCATCACAAAGATAATTGGAATTATTCGAGTCTTGTTCTTTATTCTCAGAAATCATCATCGATTTCAAAAGTCTCCTTCTTGCCTTCTTTGGCTTCTTCTTTCCATTTGTTTAAAAGCTTGGATGCCTTCGTATCCTTTTTAGGCTTTGTATTTTCAAGCAAAGGATCTATCTCCTTGGATGGATTAAACTCTATCTCTAAGGTTTCATGTTGTCGTTTTGGCTGGATGTAATTATCAACAGTAGAATCATTCTTAAATAATCCAAATTCAGATTTTAAAATTGATTTTGCGGTTGACAATTCTTCTTCATTGTTCTGCTTTCGCATTTCTCTGCTAGAGACTTTATCCCACTCAATAATTGGGTTGTCCAAATCTCCATACATACGCATGAAAATATATTTACCACTTTTATCGTCTTCAATTTCTCCAAATTCGCTTGTTTCCTTCTGTTTCAAATCTCTAAATCTAAAGCCAAAACGATAATCAATTTTATTGTCAAAAGTATGACTTCCGGAAGTTTCCAAATCCAATGCATTTGATTTTATTGACATTACAGGAATAGTGATCATGCTATTTTCAATAACAATCGTATTTACCAATTGTTCAAATTCAAGATTTAATAACTTTCTCTCAAATTCATTGATGTTATTCTTACCAATAGCTAATCGGGCAGATGCTGATGTTTTTAAACTTTCAGTAATTGACCTAAATGCTTCCACATTTTTTAATCTCCCCTCATCTATTTGAATACCAATTTGTGCACGAATTGCATTCGAAATTATTCCATTCCTAAAATCAAAAGGAGCCTCAAATTTTATATTTGCTTGAGCACGACCTGAAATATTTTTTGCCGTAATAACATCTTGATTAAAATCATCCCATTCGTTAAATAGTTTTATAAAATCAATGTTTTTAGATGCCAACTGGCTTGAAATATAAAATATTTCAGGCCTTCGTTCCTCGATAGTAAGCGTTCCAGATGCCTCAGCTCCACCACTTGTAACTGCAATTCGAGGGAAATGTATCAATCTTTCAGAAACACTCATATTTCCAGCAATCTGACTAAAAACATGCGTATCGTATTTTAATTTTCTTACATCTAAATAAACGGAACCAGAAATGTCATTTGGCAATATAAACTGACGTTCATTGTCTATTTTTTCTTCTTTAGTATCTGACCCTAAATCCGACATGTCAATATTTTTACTCGCTATTTCCACATCTGCTTGAAGCTTTCCTGAGCCACTTAAATAAGCAGATAGGTCTCTAAAAACACCGTTAATTTTAAAATCAGATGACCCAATTCTTAATTGGATTTTATCAAGACCTATTTCATTGTTTCGAAAATATGAAGTCCCATTGATGTCTTCAAAAAGTCGCTTATCATCTTTAAACTGAATATTCGTGTTATTGATAACCATCTCGCCATCACAACGTTCTATGTCAAATTGAGTGTTCCCATTTTCATCATTTTTTGACTGTACAACAAAAACAGTATTTACATCAATTAGCCCATCTAACCTTTGTAGCTGTTCTAATTTAATTAGTTCATTCAGGACGTTTAAATCTATTTTTCCCTTTGCAGAACCTTTATATAACGGTGCTGCAAAATTAGTTAAAGTAAGATCCCCATTAAACTGCCCAACGGAAGTATTGAATTGAAAAGTATTCAATGCTAAAAACTCCTTTTTAGTCCCGCCGTGATTAGAATATTTACCATTCACTTCAATTTGACTAATTTTAATTGAAGAAGAAGGATCTATCAAGGATCCATTCTTGATGCCAAAATCACACGCTATCAAAACTGGAGAAAAAGTAGATTTTTTCCCTTCAATGTTTAAGTTGAATAACAAGTTTCCGTTGCCTGAAAAACGCTTTACATCTTCCGATTGAGAAGTTGTAAAACTATTCGCTACATCTTGTATTTGAACTGATTTTGCGGATAAGCTTAATTTATATTCAGAGGAATCTATGTCTCCTTTGAAAAGAAAGGGCAACCCAGCGATTTGAATAACCGAATTTGGAATTTTAACCGTTTTTAATTCATTATTAACTTGAATACCAATGTTGATATGTGCTCGTTGATTTTTAATCAAGCTCACCTTCCCAGATTGAGCTGTTAATCGAGAAAGATTACATAAGGCATCTAATTTGAATTCTTTTTCATCGAATGCACCATTTAACACAACTTTATCTAGCAAAGAAGAATACAATTGTTTCGTTACACTGTTTTTATAACTGAATTTCAGTTCATTTAATTCAACTTCATTTAATTTAATCTCAAAAGCAGAAGAGATAGAATCGTTTGATTCTTTGAAAATGTCATAATTAACTTCTCCTTTGTGATTAACTTTTAAATTTAAATTCCCTGGATTAATTTCAACTGATTCTATTGAATAGTTCTCATTCCATAAATCGATAGGGTTGAATTTACAACGTATTCTTTCCGTATACAATAATGTGTCTTCACTCGTTGCTTCAGGATAAGAATCAGGAATAAACACTTCTTCAAAATCAATTGACAGCTTTGGAAATGAACCCCAAAAAGACAAGTCAACATTCCCTACAGAAACCTTAGACTTTAGATGTTTATTGACTTCAGCAATAGCTAGCCCACAGATTTCATCTTTAAAAATGTAAAGTGTCGCCGTGACAAAAAGGAAAATCGCCAGGATTATTCCTCCTGTCCATTTTGCAATCCTTATCAAGCGTTTTTTATTCATACAACAAAAATACATTTCTTAACAGCCAAGACTTTGCTTGTCACTATTACTTATTAACGCATTTATGTTGGGTTTTGTTACTTTATCTGAAAAATAGAATTTCGGTTTTATCCTGAGATATTCTTAATACTCTGCCAATGGTCTCATTTGTTTATTTTATCTTTGATGCTGAATTTCAAACAAAAAGAATGAGTTTACTTACAGTAGGATCCGTGGCTTTTGATGCAATCGAAACGCCATTTGGAAAAACAGACAAAATAATTGGTGGTGCTGGAACATATATCGCACTTGCCGCATCGTTTTACAAAAACGAACAAAAAATAATCTCAGTAGTTGGTGAAGACTTCCCTCAAGAGATGTTAGATCAGCTTACAGCAAGAAACGTTGACATCTCTGGATTGCAAATAAAAAAAGGTGAAAAAACATTTTTCTGGTCAGGTAAATATCATAATGATATGAACTCTAGAGACACTTTAGTTACAGAATTAAATGTTTTAGAAAACTTTGACCCTATTGTTCCTGAAAACTATCAAGGTTCTGAGTATTTATTACTTGGGAATTTAAGTCCTCAAGTTCAGCGTCAAGTTATTGAACGTTTAACCAAAAGACCAAAATTAATTGCAATGGATACCATGAACTTTTGGATGGATATCGCATTGGACGAGTTAAAACAAACACTTAAATTGATTGATGTTTTAATTATCAATGACGAAGAAGCTAGACAACTTTCAGGTGAATATTCTTTGGTGAAGGCATCTAAAGTTATCCGTGCAATGGGTCCTAAGTTTTTAATAATTAAAAAGGGTGAACATGGGGCATTGTTGTTTCACGAAAACAAAATGTTTTTCGCTCCTGCTCTTCCATTAGAAGAAGTGTTTGATCCAACAGGAGCTGGAGATACTTTTGCTGGCGGATTTATGGGCTACATCGCAAGCACAAACGACTTCTCTTTTGACAATATGAAGAGAGCAATAATAAATGGTTCTGCATTGGCATCCTTTTGTGTTGAAGAATTTGGAACAGAGCGTTTAACCCAAATTACACCTCAAGATTTAGAAGAACGAATTGCAGAATTTGTAGCACTTGCAAATTTTGAAATGGAACAAGTGATAAACTAATTTCCGAGAATGGCACACCAAGAATATATCGACCAATTAATTACACTTACGGAATCAGAAGAAGTACTTTCTGTTAGTAAATCCGTAAATGAATTACGTTCTAAATTTGATGATTACGTTCTAGAAGAAGAACGCAAACAACAAATTGCTCAAATAGAAGCTGAAGAGAAAAATGAAGAATTTCTTGGAGAACTAAGTGATTTCGGTAAAGAAACTTTTTACGAAATATTTAATGCTTACAAAGTAAAACGTAGTCAAAAAATCAGTGACAAAAAGGACGAAGAACAAAAAAATCTTCAGCATAAGAAAAGCCTGATTAAAAGACTTCAAGATGTAATTACTCAAGAGGAAAATATTGGTGCTGCTTTTTCATCATTCAAAGAAATTCAAGACGAATGGAAAGAAGTAGGTGATATTCCAAGAGATAACAGAAATGATATTCAATCAGATTATTCGAAATTAATTGAAGATTTCTTCTACAATATAAAAATATACAAAGATCTTAAAGACCACGATTATCACAGAAATGAACAATTAAAGACTGAAGTAATTGAACGTCTTAAAGGTTTGAAAGAAATTAAGAGCATCAAAGAGGTTGAACAACAATTGAAATTAATTCAAAATGAATTTGATGAAATTGGCCCTGTTCCAAATGAAAAGTGGGAAGTAATAAAAGATGCTTATTGGACTGAAGTTCGATCTGTTTATGAACGGATTAATCGCTTTTATGAAGATCGAAAAACGATTCAAATTGAGAACTTAGCTAAAAAAGAGGCCCTTTTAAAGGAAGCTACTCATTTCGTTGAAGAGACTTTAAACAGTGAAGAGGCAATTAATTGGGATGCAAAAACGAACGAGTTAATTGCTTTTCAAAATACCTGGAAAACAATTGGATTTGGTCCAAAAAAGGAAAATGAAATTGTTTGGAAAAGCTTTCGTGCTGTTTGCGATCAATTTTTCGAAGCTAAAAAAACTGTTTTTGAAAAAATACATGCTGAATACAATGGAATTGCCGACAAAAAAATAAAACTGATTGAAAAAGTAGAAGCTTTAAAAACCTCTACAGACTGGAAGGAAACTTCAAATCAAATCATTCAACTTCAAAAACAATGGAAAACGATTGGACATGCCGGAAAGAAGCATGAACAAAAGTTATGGAAAAAGTTTAGAGCTTCTTGCGATGCGTTCTTTAATGCAAGACAAAAACATTTTGAGGAGGCTGACAAAGAATTTGATTCAAACCTCGAACTTAAGAATCAATTACTGGATAAAATTGAATCCTTTAAGTTGCCTGCTGATAAAAAAGAAGCAATCAATACTTTACGTGCATTTTCAACTGAATTTAATGAAATAGGAAAGGTTCCGATGAAAGTTAAAGATGCGGTTTATAACCGTTTCAAACAATTAATGGACAATCACTATGGAAGTATTAAATTAGAAGGTGCTGAAAAACAAAAAGCATTATTCGAAGCGAAAATTGACACAATTCAAGCTAGCTCTGATTCAGGGAAAATGCTGGACAAAATGAAATTTGAGTTACGTAAAGACATTGAAAAAATTCAAAAAGAAGTTGCTCTCCTTGAAAACAATCTTGGTTTCTTCGCTAATAGTAAAGGTGCAAATGCGTTAAAATTAGAAGTTGAGAAAAAAGTACAAGCGGCAAATAATCAAATTAAAGAATTAAGAAACAAGATTAAACTTATTCCGAATGAATAAATTCATAAACATGATACTACTCGTATTGTTTTTCCCTACAATGCTTGTAACTATCTACGTTGGCTTTGATTTACCTCTAGGATTCTTAAAAGTTTCTGGCGCAAACTTACCTTTCAAAGAAGAGATTTTTCTTGGTTTAGGACTCTGCATTTTTATTCTAAATATTCGTCGTTCTGTTCGCAGATGGATGGGTGTTAATATTGTTTCAAAAACTGCTAAATTCAAATGGACTTCTACAGTTGCTAAATCTCGGAAAACACGTGTTATTACATATTTAATTCTTGAAACTTGCGTTATGACATTTGTAGGGATAGCGCTTTATAAAGTCAGTAACTACGCTTGGGCACCATCATTAGCTTTTTTGATTGCTGCTTTTGACAATTTAATTTTTTCGGTTCTAGGAGGGGTAACTAATCTGTATAAAGTTGGACTTTCATCTAAAGCTTTAATTGTGGCAGATAGAGATGTTATCCTTTTGTACTTTACTGGATTACGAAAAGTTTCAATTCATCAGCAAAGTGTCTATTTTGACTATGTTAAAGGATTACAACTATCTTTTCCATCCGATTGTATTCCTGAAGATAAAAAGCCAGAATTCTTTAAAATTCTAGAAGAAAATATCGATTCTGAAAAAGTCTTTTTTTCAAAGACAAAGTAATTGAATTTTGTCGTAAATTTGAGTTTATGCAAGGCGACCACACCTTTTTTGAAACTTTTTTTGAGCAAGACAATACTTTTAATATTATTCTTGATTCAGATAACTCAATAAAGAGACTAAATTATGCTGCATGTAAATTTCTACAACAAGACAAAAGACTTCTAATTGGAAATAGTATAGCTATTTTTTTACCGTCTCTTTTACCATTTATTGCAAGGAATGAAGACGCAGAGTTTTCAAGAATTGAACTACAAAAAAATTGGTTCGATATTAAAATAAAGATGGACGGGGTTCAAAAGCTTGTCGTTTTAACCCCATTGGCCGATAGTATTCGTGCGGGTATCGTTAATTCGAGTGCTGCCATTCTTTTAGAGTTCTCTTATTATGGAAACAAAAAAATTAAAATAAATTTTATTAGTGAAATTGGACATTTTATTCCAGGATTAAGTCCTAGCATCAT
>Ga0102899_1000222_pt1 | contig 24085 bp, 14 predicted proteins | sample Colrivmeta1555B3_FD_78455 | JGI IMG/M metagenome (GOLD analysis project Ga0102899, IMG submission 78455) | Estuarine microbial communities from the Columbia River estuary - metaG 1555B-3 | ecosystem: Environmental > Aquatic > Marine > Intertidal zone > Estuary | place: USA: Columbia River... | reverse complement strand
CACTGATGTTTTAGTTATTGGGTCCGGAATAGCTGGACTTAATTTTGTGCTTCAAATCAAAAAAATACATCCAAATTGTAAAGTCACTGTAATTACAAAAGGGAAGGAATCAGAATCTAATACAGAGCTTGCACAAGGTGGAATTGCAATTGTACATCACAAAACAGATTCAATCAAAAAACATATAGAAGATACAATAAAAGCAGGCGATGGATTATGCAACGAAAATGTAGTTTCATTTGTTGTTAATCAAGGCCCCATAGTATTAAAAGAATTGGAAGAGTTTGGAGTAGTATTTGATAAAAACAAACAACATGAACTTGACTTAGGTATGGAAGGCGGGCATTCAAAAAATAGAATCGTACATGTTAAAGATACCACTGGAAAAGAAATTGAAAAAGCACTATTAACTCAAGTTAAAAAGCTAAAAAACGTAACCCTATTAAAACATCATTTCGTTCTTGATTTACTTAAAAACAAATCTAATTTTTGTTGTGAAGGTGCAATTATTTTAAATGAAAAAGAACAAACTTTAGCCTCATTCTATAGTCGAGTAACATTTATAGCAACTGGTGGGGCAGGGCAAATTTATAAATATACAACTAACCCAAAAGTAACAACAGGTGATGGAATTGCGATGTGTTCAAGAATAGGAGTGAAACTAAATGATTTAGAGTTTATTCAATTTCATCCAACTACATTATATCAAAAAAATGAGAATCCTGTTTTTCTAATTTCAGAAGCTGTTAGAGGAATTGGAGCTAAACTTCTGAATCATAAAAATGAGCGATTCATGTCAAAATACGATGATAGACTTGAACTTGCATCTCGCGATATCGTTTCTAGAGCGATTCATGATGAATTAGAAATGGAAAATAAAGAATTTGTCCAACTAAAATGTGACCATTTAATAGAAGATGAGTTTAAGAATCACTTCAAACAAATCTATGAAAAATGTAACTCTCTAAACATCAATCCTTCCATCGATCCAATTCCAGTGTGTCCAGCACAGCATTATTTTGGAGGAGGAATTGTAACGGATATTAATGGTCAAACAACCCTTAATTCATTATTTGCAGCAGGTGAATGTGCAAGCACAGGACTGCACGGAGCGAATAGACTGGCTTCAAACTCTTTATTAGAAGCTTTTGTATTTTCGAAACAAAGCGCGATTTCTGCTTCAAAACACATAACAAAAACAGTTTACTATTTACCACAGTGGATTAACTATAAATCTCCACCTCAATCGTTAATTGAAAAGGCAATTGAATTGAAAAATAAAATTCAACAAATAATGTGGGATAATGTTGGAATAAAGAGATCAAACAACTCATTGAGCACGGCTAAAATTGAGCTCATGAAAATTCAAAACGAAGTAAAAGTGATCAATCAAAATGACTTTATTGATCAAACATTATTGGAATTAAAAAACATAATAGAAATTTCACTTTTGGTTGTTGAGCATTCACAAAAACGCAGAACGAATAAAGGAGGATTTTATAATATAAACCTAAAATAAACTATGTCTACATTTCTATTTGATGAATTTGTGTTTGGACCAATAAAAAGCAGAAGACTTGGTAACTCACTAGGGATAAACTTATTATCAACCACACAAAAAGTATGCAATTTCAATTGTATCTATTGTGAATGTGGGCTAACTAAAAAGGCTGAAAAAGAAAAAAGCTTATTCTGTGGTAAAGAAATAGTTTTGAAGCTATTAAGCGAAAGACTTATACAATGTAAGAACCAGAAAATAGAAATAAATTCAATCACATTTGCTGGAAATGGAGAGCCAACACTTCATCCAAATTTTCTTTCAATAATAAGGGAGACAATAAAATTACGTGACATTTATTTTCCAGAATCCAAAATTAGTGTTTTAACAAATGGGTATACTTTAAATAAAAAACGAATTCAAGATGCCCTAAGCATGGTCGAATTGCCTATAATTAAACTAGATGCTGGAAGCGATATAATGCTTAAAACTATTGATCAACCAAAAGGGCAATTTAAAATAGCCACCATTTTAAATAATATAGAATCTTTCAACAAGCAAGTGGTTATTCAGACGATGTTTTTAAAGGGTGAAATAAATGGAAAAAAGTTTGACAACTCAAAGGGAGAAGAATTAAATAAATGGATCGAAGTTGTTAGAAAAATTAATCCAAAGCTTGTAATGTTATACTCTTTAGATCGTGACACCCCTATGAGTACTATATATGCAATTGGTAAAGACGAACTTTTAGAGATAGCTGCACGCTTAAACCTTTTAAATATCAAAACACAAACAGTTTAAACCCTTTTTATGACATCCTTCATTATTATAATTGCCTATGTTCTATTTGGATTTTTCCTGCTGCTGATTAAAAAACAATTACGCCATTCTGAAAAAGTACTTAAAGTATTACTAATTCCTATTATTGTCTCATTCATCTTAGGAATCGGGCTACTACTATACTCATTAAACTAACTTACTCTCCCTCAAAAATAGCTCCCGATGTCGGTGTTTCATTAAGTTCAATTTTAATCAGCTCATTTAATTGAGGTTTTAATTTGTTCCATATCCAAATAGTGAAATTTTCACAGGTTGGATTTTCCAATCCTTCAATTTCATTTAAAAAACGATGGTCAATCTGCAAAAGAATTGGCTGTACAACTTCTTTTAATTCGCCGAAATCTTTTACCCAACCAAATTCTTCATCCACCTCACCTTCAAGAAAAAGCGTCATCTTGTATGTGTGACCATGAAGATTTTTACATTTATGGCCTTCAGGCACATTTGGTAAAAAATGTGCCGCATCGAATGTGAATGTTTTAAAAATTATCATAATAATTCTTTAAATGAGTATAGTAAGCGAATGAAACAAAGGACAATTAAAAATGCAAGGACTTGATGTAAAACACCGAGACTTAGAGGTACAGCATACAACAATGTGATTATCCCTAAAATCACTTGAACAAAAATTAAGAAGAAAAGTATGTAAATCAATTTGGCCTGCTTAACAAGCTTGTTCCGAATTTTAAAGATTATTGTTATAGCAAAAACAAGAATTGTTATACCGATGATTCTATGAATAAATTGAACTATTCCTGGACTATTAACAAGACTTATTAATCCATCGCGATTGTAAATAATATCAAAATCTTTTGGTATCCATTCATTATTTAATTTTGGAAAGGTATTGTACATTTTCCCTGCTTTTAACCCAGCAACAAAAGCCCCATAAACAATTTGAACAAGCACTAAGGAAAACAAAATTAAAATTGGTTTTAATAATCTAGATTTTTCTTCCTCTTCCCTATCATATTTGATAGAAAGTGCCACCCAGTATATATAAATTAGAAGAATAAGGGCCAAAATCAAGTGAATAGCCAATCGATAATGGCTTACATGTGGATTTTTACTTAAACCACTTTCCACCATCAGCCAACCAGCCAAACCTTGTATGAAACCTAATAAAAGAATGAAAAGCAACTGCTTTTTTAGTTTTGAACTGAAATACTTCTTAACCCAAAAAAACAAAAATGGAATTAAGAAAATTAACCCAATAAGTCGAGCTACTAATCGATGTAAATATTCCCAAAAAAATATTTTTTTGTAATCACTTAAAGTAAAATGAGAGTTGTAAAAATTAAATTCTGGTGACTTCTTATAAAGATCAAATGACTTTTGCCAGTCTGTTTCGTTAAGAGGAGGTATAGCACCAACAATAGGCTCCCATTTCACCATCGACAATCCTGATTGAGTAATGCGTGTAATACCTCCGATAACAATCATTAAAATGATTAAAAGGCAACCAATAATTAGCCAATTATATATCGATTTTTTAGAATCGTTAAAATTCTTTGAAACAATCATACTGAAAATAAACAACAAAGTTCTGAAAAAGTTACATCTCAAAATATGATGATTATCATCTCAAGTTAAAGACATAAATTAATGACCTATTCTGACCTCAATCATAGTGATATATGTCCTCACAGCAGTTTGTTTACAAGTACATATAAAGGGAGTTAAATCGACAGATAAATTCCACTTATTTAGTTAATCCAACTTGACACCATTAAAATAAAAGATATGATTAAAGAAGAACTAATGACTAAAAAAGATGTCGTAAAAAAAACTAAAACTTACACGTATGCAGAAGTATTAAAACAATCAATGAAATATTTCAATGAGGATGAACTTGCAGCCACAACTTGGATGAATAAATATGCCATGAAGAATAACTCAGGACAATTTGAAGAGTTATCACCAGACGACATGCATATTAGAATGGCGAATGAATTTATACGAATTGAAAAAATGTATGAAAAAAAGAAAATTGATACAGAAAAATCAATGTTGTCAAATTATGGTAAAGTGCGAAAAGAGCTAACATTCGATGCCATTTATAATTATTTCAAAGGTTTCAAATATGTAATTCCTCAAGGAAGCGTTATGTCAGGCCTCGGAAACAATCATGTTCTAGCATCTTTGTCAAATTGCGTGGTTATGCCTGAAATTCATGATTCATATGGAGGGATATTTAAAACTGATGAACAGCTTGCCCAATTATTCAAAAGAAGATGTGGTGTTGGAATTGATTTATCAACTTTAAGACCTGCTCACAGTAATGTTTCAAATGCTGCAGGAACTACTTCTGGTGCAGTATCTTTCATGAATCGATTTTCCAATACCACTCGTGAAGTTGCACAAAACGGTAGACGCGGAGCATTAATGCTTACAATTGATATTGCTCACCCAGATGTTGAAGATTTTATACTTATAAAACAAGATTTAAACAAAGTCACTGGCGCCAATATATCGATTCGTTTGTCTGATGAATTTATGAATGCAGTAAAAGATGATACAGAATACACACATAAATGGCCAATAGAATCCGATAATCCTTCAATCACAAAAACAATAAGAGCTAAAGATTTATGGGAAACAATTATAAAATGTGCTCATAATACAGCTGAACCAGGGTTGATTTTTTGGGATAGACAACATAAATATTCTACTAGTTCAATTTATCCTGGATATAGAAATGTCTCAACAAATCCATGTTCTGAAATTGCGATGCAAGGTGGTGATAGTTGTAGATTGATAGCGATCAATTTGTACAATTTTGTTAATGAACCATTTACAGAAAATGCAAAATTTGACTATAAAAAATTATATGAAGTTACCTATGAGTCACAGCGATTGATGGATGATTTAGTGGATTTAGAATTAGAAGCTATTGATAGAATTTTAACTAAGGTTGAGTCAGACCCAGAACCAAATGATGTTAAAAATGAAGAAATAAAAACATGGAAATTACTTCAAGAAACTGGAAGAAAAGGCCGTCGTACAGGGTTAGGATTTACAGCACTTTCAGACACAATTGCAGCACTAGGTTTAACAATTGACTCTGATGAATCTTTAGAAATGATCGAATCCATTTTGAAGAAAAAATGTGAAGCAGAGTTTGAAAGTTCGATAGATATGGCAATAGAAAGGGGTTCTTTTGATGGATTTGATGTGAAATATGAAAAACAATCGGAATTTGTTGATATGCTTAAAGTTGAATTTCCTGAGCTACATGGAAGAATGATGTTAAATGGCAGAAGAAATATTTCACTTAGCACCGTTGCTCCAACCGGAAGCTTAAGTATGCTGGCTCAAACTTCGTCAGGAATTGAACCTGTTTTTTTACTCTCGTATAAACGTCGTCGTAAAATTAATCCTGCAGACAAATCTGCCAAAATTGATTTTATTGATGAAATGGGGGATCAATGGCAGGAATTCACTGTTTATCATGCAAAATACAAAGAATGGATGAAGATATCTGGTGAAAACAAAATTGAAAAAAGTCCATATTATAAGTCTACTGCTTCAGAAATAGATTGGCACAAAAGAATAAGTATTCAGGCAATCGCACAAAAATATGTGACCCACTCCATCAGTTCAACTATCAATTTACCAAATGATGTTACTGAAGAAAGAGTAGGACAAATTTATTTCGAATCATGGGAGAAAGGGCTAAAAGGAATTACAGTTTATAGAGATGGATCACGCACTGGCGTCTTGGTAAACATCGATGAGAAATCTAACTGTAATAATGAAATATCAGACTCGAGACCTCCAAAAAGACCAGACAAACTAGAAGCTGAAGTACAACGTTTTCAAAACAATCATGAAAAATGGATAGCGGTCGTCGGTCTTTTAAATAATAGACCCTATGAAATTTTTACTGGTAGAGCTGAGGATTCATTTTATTTGCCAAACTGGGTTGAAAAAGGTTATATTATCAAATCGAAACTTGATAATGGGAAAACAAGATATGATTTCCAATATTGTGATAAAGAATCGTATAAAGTAACTATTGAAGGACTATCTAGATCCTTTGATAAAGAGTCTTGGAATTATGCTAAACTTATCTCAGGAGTATTAAGACATGGCATGCCTTTACCTTATGTCGTTGATTTAGTAACAAATCTAGACTTACATCACGATAATATAAATACCTGGAAAAACGGTGTCGCAAGAGCATTGAAAAAATACATTGAAAATGGAACTGTTGCGGTAGATCATATCTGTCCTGAATGTGAAGATCCAGACGGTCTAATTTACGAAGAAGGATGTTTGAAGTGCAAAAGTTGCGGACATTCGAAATGTGGGTAGTAGAAAAAAGGCTGACTTAAAACAAGTCAGCCTTTTCTTTATGCAAATGATTTACTTAGCTCTATTGAATTGAGAGCCGATCGATATGATTTTAACTTGTCTAAAACAAATTCTAACTCTAAATTATTTTTATAAAAATGAGTAAACATCTCAAAATAATATTGAATTCCATTCTCGATATTTTCAAAACATTTCAATAGTTGATTGACCTCTTTTACTGTTGAATGATCTTTTAATAATTCCGCCTTGTTTTTAAAATAAGTTATATATAATTCCAACTCTTTAATAAACATATTAGGCCTATTCAAATTAGTCATAATATTTGATCGACCATAAATATGGGATGCCATTTGTTTAAAACTAACAACCTTATCAAAGTAAGCCAAATTTGGACCGGGACAAACAGAAACCCCTTCACCTTCGACCTTTGTTTCAATTCCATTGACCAATAATGCAGAAACACCAAGCCCAACGCAAATACAAGATTTTTCAGTAACCGCACTTATTGCTCGATCCAATGAATAATCCGACAATTCACGTTCTTTTAACTGTTTTATTTTTAAATGTTGGTATTGACGAGATGCTGTGCAAATAGGCTCTTTAGTAAACTCTGTATTTAGCGATAGGAATTTTTTAGGGCACGCACTTCCAGGTCTTCCTTTTGCAACAAATTCTGATTTCATTGTATCTCTAGTATTTCCTCTAAGATTATTAAACGGAACTCCTAATGGTGAGATCTCACTTAAATAGATATCATCTTCTTTCGCTTCAGCTAATTGTTTCAGCGTATTATTGTCAATAGCAACAACTTCAGGAACCAATAAAAAAGGAGAACCCCAGCCCACCGAGTCAATTTCAAAATGATCGATTAAAAATTGATGTTCGGCATTAGTTCCAACCCCCCCTTGTGCTGTTATTTTTATATTAAATTCATCATTTAAAAGAATATCCTTCTCAACTAATGCATTTTTGTATATCTCAAATAGCTCATTCGTTAACATGTTTTTGTTATCCTTAAATTCTTGAAGAATTGGCCCGAGTAAATAGCCATCTGTCGCAAAAGCGTGACCTCCACAATTTAAACCAGATTCAATTCGGAATTCAGAAACCCATAAACCTTTTTTGGCAAAAAACTTTCCTTGAATTATTGCAGACCTATAGTCACTTACCTTCAATATTATTCTTTTTTTCAAGTACCCATTTTTATCTGGGTAAAAATCTTCAAAAGAAGTTAAATAGGTAAATAATTTTGGGTTCATCCCTGCAGAAAAGACAATGGAGGCATTTAAATCACTTGTAGCAAAACCTCTTAACGCTGCATGTGCATCATTATATTCTATTGGAAGAACATCTCCATCGTTTTGATTTTGTTTGTCTAGTTTTGTCATGATGTTAACATCAATACTTCCTAGCTTAAGCTTATCTTTTACCCAAGATTTTATTCGCTGAAACGACTGTAAATCAGTGGACATTTTTTCAATATCTGAGCCAATAGTATTCAAATATGGTGAAAGCGAAAGATACTTTATTAACTCCTCTTGTTTTGAAAAGGTTGCATTTTGAATTTCCTCAAATTTTCCCTCAATTTGATTTTTTAGCAAATTTAGATATGACTTAATCCGTTTTGCTCTGTAATCTTCTTCTTTTTCTGAAATTAAAGTATACGGTAAATTGAAAAGTTTGCAATACATTGAACGCATTTTTTCTATCAAAATATCATCGCCAATTGACATGACTGAATCAATACCATAAGGAGCAACCTTTAAGGGGGTGTCAATCGTAAATCCTATTCCCATAACTGGGATATGGAAGGTGTGTTTATAAGGCATAAAATTTATTATTTATTCCAATATTATTAGTGTTACGAAGATAATCCAGTTCATCCTTTCTATTAATGATGTAAACGAAACTATTATATGATATAAAGACACTCTAAATATTTAGCAAAAAAAAAGGCGTTCAAATGAACGCCTTTTCTGTATAAAAATTAGCAATTAATGATTTCTAGATTTTTTACCAAAGGTATGTTGTCTAGAATTACGAATTGATTTTCTATTCCAATTCCAAACAACAATTTGGTATTTTCTCCATGCATAATCAACTGGAGCAACTAAGAAGTGCATAAATCTTGTAAAAGGAATTATTCCGATTATTAAGAACGCTGAAATAACGTGTAATTGAATCCACCAAGGCATTTCAGCAAGAGCTGTAATATCAGGGTTAAAAGAGAAAATAGATCTTAAATAAGGTGTTAATACACTCGCGAACCATTCAGAACCCCATCTTACAAAAAAGGCAACACCCAATCCAGAAACGATTTGAATTAACAAGACTGTATAAACAACCATATCCATTTTATTCGTTACTACCAATAAGCTCTTATTCGTTAATCTTCTCTTGATTAAAACAATTAATCCAAATAAAGCTGAAAGACCAAAGGCGAAAGATGAAATCTCTAGAATTAATCGTCTTACTGGAACTCCATTCCACATTGTTACTGCACTAGGAAATAAAAAGGCGATTAAATGACCGCAAAACAATATTAAAATACCCCAGTGAAAAGGTTGAGATCCCCAGAACAATTGTTTCCCTTCAATAAATTGAGAAGAAAGAGAAGATACTTTAAATCCCTTTTTCGTGTATCGATAAACACTTCCAGCAATGAAAATCGTGAATGCTGCATATGGAAGAACCATAAACATCAGTGAATTAATCATTCCATAATTATTATCTAATAAACCAATTAATATGTAGATAATTGCAACAGCTAATATGACATAAAGTGCAAAAATTGCTGGAAAGTTTTTAACCTTGTGCGCATCAGGATGGAATCCCATATTTGCAACATTGTTTTTAATTCTTTTAGTATATCTAAAAGTTAAAAAGGCAACAATACCAACGATTAAAACAAACCATCCAATTAATGACGGATTAAAAGTTGGCGCATTTTCAGTTTCTCCACCTGATTTTGCACTTGTACCACCACCGGCAGAAGCAACAACTTCATCTACTTTTCCAGCCTCAGCAATATAAGCAAGTAATCCTTTTAAATCTTCATCTGATAAATCTTCAAATGAAGTCATTGGAATACTATTGAACTCCTCAAATACGGCCTTTGCATCAGCATCACCTGAAGCAATTAATTCTTGTGAATTACGAATCCACTTCATGGACCATTCTTCACTTCTTCTATCGTTTAATCCAGCTAAACCTGGACCAACCATTACTTTATCAGTTAAGCTGTGACAAGTCGCACAACTTTTCTTAAATAACTCTTCGCCAGTTTCAGCATTTGAATTGAAACTAAGCATTACAATAAATACAGCTAATAACGAAGTCAGCTTTTTAAAACTTATTGCTTTTCTGTTTGTGTTTGACTTATATTGCATCTTTTCTAAATTTAATTGAGCAGTCATTTTAATTAGTTTTAACAGTTTCTTGAGGTGTAGAGCATGATGAGCCACAGCTTAAAGCATCTATTCCAAGGTTTGGGACAATGGTTGGATCATTATATTCAGTGGTAAAATCGATGTTAATTACAGACTGAATTGCTTCCAATGCAAATTGATAAATATTTCTATTTTGTAAACCTTCAAGAATAATGACTTTTTGTTTTTTCATTCTTACTTTGTCCTTCAGTGCAATTCGAGATTCATTAAATTCTCCAATCATCTTTTCCAAAGCAACCTTCACTACTCTTCCAGCAAATTCATTCAGAAACGCCTTATCTTGATGAACCGACATCAGCATTAACACATTCGGTAAATTATCTGCTAATTCACCTCTATCATCAATATTTGCCTCCGCTAACTCCCTTTTCATTTGTACTAAAAACTCGCCTCTTTTATAATCTTCCGCGAATAAAACATATCCCATATCGAGGTAACAAATTGCCTGAATATGAAATGTTTTACCAAACAATTCTTCAATCTCGAATAGATTGTGATCATTAATCCAAGTTAAAAAAGGGGTAAGTTTTTCGTAAGCCAGAGGGTAACGAACTTTCAGATTATCCGCACATGTATTCACATTTTTAATGTAATCAGCATCTGGATACCTGAATAAATCCGCTAAAACTCTATATTGATCTCTTACTTCCATCTTGTTTATTTTATAGTCCTCGAGCTGGTTTCTCTTTAAAGCCGAACCCTGTTTCTCCTTTAGCATCAGCTGTTGCTTCAAGCATTTCGATAGATTCTTCTCTGTGAGCAGGAGGAATTACGAAACGTTCTTCAAAAGTGGCTAAAGATGTTAAACGGTAAATTGCATTTGCTGTATCTGGTCCTACTTTTGCTTTCGCCATCAAATTTGTCACTTCCTCCTCTGTTAAATCTCCAACAGTCTCATTTCTTCTGTGGTATTTTACAGCCAATAATTTTTCGTAAACATTTGTTATAATGTTTGTATCTCCATTCGAAAATAAAGATGCCAAGTATTTCATTGGAACTCTGTTTTGGTCGATTCCAGGGAATAACTTATCTGATTTTGTAGAATACAACCCTTTCTCATCCACTTGCGCCATTGCTGGTAACATCGGCGGAACATAAAAGAGGTTTGGTAACGTTCTAAATTCTGGGTGCAGTGGCAATGCAATTCCCCATTCTTTTACAAATTTGTATACAGGAGAATTTTGAGCTGCAGTAATTGTTGAATCGTGAATCCCTGCTTTTCTTGCCGCTTTTATAACTGCTGGATCATTTGGATCAACATAAATATCCAAGTGATTGTACATCAGATCCTTGTCATCTGAAGCTGCTACTTTTTCAATTCTATCAGCATCATACAACATTACACCCAAATATCTAATTCTCCCTACGCAAGAGTGCATACATGCTGGAGCTTGTCCACTTTCCAATCTTGGGTAACACAAAATACATTTTTCAGATTTCCCTGTGTGCCAGTTATAATATGATTTCTTATAAGGACATGCTGTAACACACATTCTCCATGCTCGACATCTTTCTTGATTAATCAAGACAACTCCATCTTCACCTCTTTTGTAAAGAGCTCCTGAAGGACAAGATGCAACACAAGCAGGGTTTAAACAATGATTACAAATTCTTGGTAAGTATTGCATCGTCATTTGCTCCAATTGGAACATTGCCTCTTGGTCTACACGATCTAAATTTTTAAAATTCACATCCTTTCTTGCGTAATCTGGTGACCCCCCTAAATCATCATCCCAGTTTGGACCTGATTTAATATCAATTGGTTCTCCTGTGATTAAAGAAACTGCTCTACCTATAGGTTGATCATCTCCTTCTGGTGCAGTGAATAAATCTTGGTATTTATATGCCCAAGGATGGTAATAATCCTCTAATGAAGGCATGTTTGGATTGTGGAAGATGTTTTTTAATCCTTTGAGTTTTCCTGCTCCTTTTAACGAAACAGTTTCTCCATTTTTCTCCCATCCACCTTTGTATATTTCTTGGTCTTCCCATTTTGTTGGGTAACCAGTTCCTGGTTTTGTTTCAACATTATTCCACCACATATATTCGGCTCCACGTCTGTCTGTCCATACATTTTTACACGCTACTGAACAAGTGTGACAACCGATACATTTATCGAGGTGAAAAACCATTGAAATTTGTGCTCTGATATCCATAATCTTTACTATTTGTAAGAATTCAAATTCTATTAATATTCAACCTTAGTCATTTTTCTAACAAGGACGTGCGTATCTCTATTTACTCCTACTGGACCCCAGTAGTTGAAATGGTATGTAAACTGTCCGTATCCTCCACACATAAGGTTTGGTTTAAGGTGAACTCTAGTAAATGAGTTGTTCATTCCTCCTCTTCTTGGCTCTCCTTTAGGACCTCTTCTTATTTGTGACTTCGGTATATTATAAGTTCTTTCTACTGCATGATAAACAATACAAACACCTTTTGGAATTCTAGCAGAAACACAAGCTCTTGCTACGTAGGTTCCGTGGTCATTGTAAACCTCTAAGTGATCATTATCCTTAATATTTAACTCGGCAGCATCTTCTTCACTTAACCAGCATGGCTCATTTCCACGAGAAAGAGTAAGCATTCTTAATGTATCTCCATAAGTTGAGTGAATGTGCCATTTACCGTGAGGGGTTAAACAATTCAACATTTTAGCTTTACCATCATTAACTGTTTGTCTTAAATCACCATATGCTTCTGGCGTCGGTGATGGTTTGTATGTTGACAAATGCTCTCCAAATGCGATGTATGCATCATGATCTAAGTAAAAGTGTTGACGACCTGTTAATGTTCTCCATGGAACAAACATATCAACGTTATAAGTATATGCTGCGTACGTTCTACCTTCGTGCATCAATCCAGACCAAAGAGGTGAGGAATTATAACGCTTAGGTTGTGCCTGCAAATCACGATACTCCATTTCTATTTGCTCGTATCCATCACCTAATTTAGCAATAGCAGGAACCCCAATTTTTTCAGCCATATTTTCATAAGCTCGCTTGGTTAATTTCCCGTTCGTTAAAGTAGATAACTTAAGAATGGCATCAATGGCTTCAACATCTCCTTTAAGAGAAGGATACTCAGTTCCATCTTCCCATTTAGAAATATGTTGACGTTTCAATAACATTTCTTCGTAAACATCTTCACACATGTAATGATTACCGTGTGCTCCAAGCCCATTTTTAGCTACACCTGTACCTAATGAAATAAATTTGTCATAGATTTTTGTATAGTCTCTATCTTGAAATACAATTTTGTGCATTGTTTTCCCAGGAATTGGCTCACATTCTCCTTTACTCCAGTCTAAAAGTCTGGTTTGACTCATTTCATCTTTAGAGTCATGTGATAATGGAACATTGATAACATCCTTCATTACTTCAGGAAGGTATTGAGGAGCCATTTCTTGAACCTTTTTAGCTAAACTTTGGAAAATTTGCCAATCCGTTTTAGATTCCCATACAGGAGGAATTGCCTCAGATAATGGATGGATAAATGAATGCATATCTGTTGAATTGATATCTGCTTTTTCATACCATGATGCCGTTGGAAGAACGATGTCAGAATACAAAGCCGAAGTATCCATTCTAAAATTGATATCAATTACAAGATCCATTTTTCCTTTAGGAGCATTCTCTAAAAATTCGATATCGTGAACACAATCTCCAGCAACTTCGTCTGCAATCTTATTTGTGTGTGTTCCCAAATAGTGATCCAAGAAATACTCGTGTCCTTTTGCAGAAGTTCCGATTGCATTTCCTTTCCAAATAAACCAAACTCTAGGGAAGTTAACCTCTCTATCTGGCTCAGTAATAGCATGTTTCAACTCGCCTGATTTGATTTGAGCAACCATGTGGTTACGAATCTCATCATCTGTTGTTGCTCCCGCTTTTTGTGCATCTTTTACGATGTCAAAATTTGGTTTACTATACTGAGGATAGTAAGGCATCCAACCGTTCTTAACCGCTTTAACAGCCCAATCTGCAGAGTGAGTGTGTGCCAATTTATTATTTGGTGTACTATTATAGTATTTCTGATTTCCATCATATCTCCACTGACATGAATTAATGTAGTGCCAAATAGGTCCTTGCTGTAATCGAGGAGCAGTTCCCCAATCTTTCGAGCTCATAATAGTTGACCAAGAATCCATTGGAGCCAATTTTTCTTGACCAACGTAGTGATTCATTCCACCACCATTTTTACCATTACAACCCGTAAGCATTTGAGCCATAATTGCAGAACGGTACATTAAGTTCTCGTGGAACCAGTGATTAATCCCTGCCCCAACAATAACCATACACGCACCTTCTGTTCTTTCAGCTGTACTTGCCCACTCTCTCGCCAATTGAATTACGTCCTTACGTGCAATTCCCGTGAAAATTTCTTGCCAAGCTGGAGTATAGGCTGCATCTTTATCATCAAATGAAGTAGGATATTCTCCTTCAAGACCTCGTCCAATACCATATTGAGCCATTGTAAGATCATAAATTGTAGTAACAGCAATTTTTTCGCCGCTAGCACTTGTTATATATCTAACTGGGACTCCTCTTTTTGCTTTTTTATCTAGTCCAAATTCAGTAAACTCAACTTGAATTACACCTTCATTTTTCTCTAATAATGATAATGTTGGATCGTATTCTTTTCCAGTTTCACCATCATTAAAATTCAAGTTCCACTTTCCTTTTTCATCTTGCCAACGATATCCAGTTGTTCCCATTGGAGAGACTAAGCCACCTGTATTTTTGTCGAAATTTAAAAATTTCCAATCACCATTTTCTGCGGCTTTATAACTATCAACTTCGTTTGCACGAATCATTCTACCAGGAGTATAAACATCTCCTTCTTTTTCAATCTTAACCAAGAAAGGACAATCTGTAAATCTCTTGATGTAATCCATGAAATAAGGCACTTGTCTGTTAACATGATACTCTTGCAAAATAACATGCGTTACAGCCATCCAAAACGCTCCATCTGATCCAGCGTGAACAGGAATCCATTGATCTGCATGTTTTGCAACCATGCTAAAATCTGGAGACATAACAACCGTTTTAGTACCGTTGTGACGAGCTTCAGAGAAGAAGTGAATATCTGGTGTTCGAGTCATACCTAAATTCGCCCCCATTGAGACAATGAATTTAGATTTAAACCAATCTGCAGACTCACAAACGTCTGTTTGTTCACCCCATATTTCTGGGAATGCATTAGGTAAATCACAATACCAATCGTAGAAGCTTAAGTTAACTCCTCCCATCAATTGAATGTATCTAGATCCTGAAGCATAACTTAACATACTTTTTGCAGGAATTGGAGCAAATCCAACAATTCTATCCGGACCATATTTTTGAACAGTAGAGATATTTGAAGCAGCAATTAATTCTGTTACCTCATCCCAATGAACTCTTCTAAATCCACCTTTACCTCTAGCTCTTTGATATCTTCTTCTTTTTGTATCATCAGCTTGCAAGTTTGCCCAAGCCTTTACGGGATCTCCCCCAGCTTTTTTCTTTTCTTCTCTAAACAAGTCAATTAAAGCTCCTCTAATTATAGGATACTTTACACGTATTGGACTATATAAATACCAAGAATAAGAAATTCCACGTTGACAACCTCTAGGCTCATATGGAGGAACATCTTTGTTAAATTGTGGGTAATCCAATTGTTGCATTTCCCAAACTACAATCCCATCCTTTACGTGAATTGCCCATGAACAACCACCAGTACAGTTTACACCGTGAGTACTTCGGACAACTTTATCATATTGCCATCTATTTCTGTAAAATTCTTCCCATTTTCTAGTTTGGGGAGATATTATGTCTTCTATCCAACTCATAGCTTTAATATTTATCTATTTAAACTTCTTAATGTTTTGCATCCCATGCGCCACCTTGACGGGCGAAGATGTCTTTTTTAACCATTTGTCTTTTTCGCTTCATCCATAAAAGGCTCACTAAAACAAGAATTACGACCAATCCACCCAATCCACCTACGATGAATAAACTCTGACCAGAATTTGCTGTTTGTTCATTCTTCACTTCATTCGCGTACTTAAAAAACGCTGTCAAATTTGTCTTTTCAGAAGTAGTTAAAGGATGATTTTGATACGATTGAACCATCGCTGGAAATGGGGGCGCTCCAAGCCAACCAGCCAATCCTTCACCCATTCTATCATACACATCAGTCAAATCCTTTGCTAAAAGACCTCCAGGTATCAAAGCGTCATTAGTGACGTTATGACAAGTAATACATGCTGGACCTCCATTTTGAAAGTTTTTTGAGCCTTCGAAATAGGCTTTTCCATCTGCTACAGTCCCAACTGGAGCTTCTTTTGTACCCTTACTGTCTTTAGCCATTGATGGCGAAGTCACAAATAAGGCAGCTCCAAAGAGCATAAATCCGATACTTTTAAATAATCCCTTGCTTTTCATTTCATCAGTTATTATGATGTAAAAGTCGCATCTAAGCCGAGTTTATTCTATGATATACATCATACAATGTAGGAATGTGTTAGTTTGGAATAATTCTAAATAACACTAACTAATTGATTATTAGCTATTTTTATTGAATGGGATTTTAACGAATATGATTATCCGATAAATGAATTATACGATTGGCTTGGAAGAAATCAATCTATCTATTTATTAAAAAAATGTAAAATATAAACGAATAGAAAAATCACTTTAATTCATGCAATAATCTAGCATTGATTTTTCGTTCAAAATAATGATTTTCCGTTTTTCAGTTCGAATGAAGCCTTTACTTTTAAGTTCATTTAAGGACCTGGAAAGACTTTCACGAGATGTTCCAATAATATTCGCTAAATCTTCTCTAGACAATTCAAATCCTTCGAAGTTCTCACTTTTTTTATTGAATCGATAATTGAGTACAATAATATTAAGTGCCAGTCTTGCTGTGAGTGATTTTTGAGTTAAAACACCAATGATATTACCTAACACACCAAATTCATGGGCGATATTTTTCAAAAATCCTTCCTTTAATCCCGGAATTTCTTTCAGAAGGATGTTGAAATTTTCCTTGCTTAAAAAATTGATTACTGTTGGTTCAATTGCTTCACAGGTATCATGATACCTCTCGGAACACAGCAAGGCATGATAACCAAAAAAATCATTCTCTATATAAACATAAAAGATCTGCTGATGTGAATCGATTACCGTTTTGTACTTTTTCACTCTGCCCGAGACTATTTGAAACATTCCTGTTGGAATTCCATCCTCGTAAAAAATCTTATCTCCCTTGTTGAAACTAATTGTTTCAAACTTGGAAGCAATCAGATCCAAATTCTGCTTACTTATTTGATCTAAAATCAAATTGCTCTTAAAATTAAAACTGTCAAATAAATCACTTTTTAACATTTGTTAAATTTTATTTTATCATTTGGTATCTGTAAATGTAATATCTTTTTATATTTGTCCAATATATTGTTCACAAATATGAGAATTACTTCATTTATTGTATTCATTTCCTTCTTGTTTGCTGCAAGCGGATATTGCAATGCCTTCAACAATGAATCAAATTTGTCGTTCAATTATGTCGAAACAATTGAAGAGGAAGAAGACAGAGAAAGTAATTTCGAATTAAATCAATTTGAAAACTCGGATTTTGTATTAACTGGGGGAAATGACAAAGAAGACTATAAACGCATTTCAACTCAACTATTAAGCAAATCTTTACATTTTCATAAAAACCATTGCGGAATAAAGAACTTGAAGTCAACAATAAATGTTGCTTCAAGAAAAATAGCGCTTTATTTATTCAATTGCTCCATCGTTTTATATGCGTAATAACTGATTGTTCTTTTTGAAACAATCTATCATATTACATTTTAGCATATAATAAACAATGAATAATCATTTTAGTTTAAATGATGTTCTGCATGATTTGCAGCATTATTTACCTTCGCAAGCCCCTTTAAAGGACTTCATACATCATAATACGCTACATGCATTCGAAAAACAGCATTTTTTTGATGCATTACAAAACGCAACAGAAATATTTGGCCATAAAACATTGCATTCTATGGCTGAATATCAGGAATTATTTGCGCTTGGGAAAATTTCCAAGAATGCGATCCTGCATACGTTAGAGACAGAGGGGAAGAATTTTGAAATTGACTTTGACACATTAGTAGCCACTAAGGATGACGATTTATATTCTCCTAGAATAGGAAACCTGAGAAAATATTGGAAAATAGGATTACATATAGACCTTAATTCACTTGTACATTTCAAATTATTCAAGCTTGTTTCCAACTTCCTAGATCAAGGAATTAATGCCAATCATCCTTTTAATCAATCCATTACATTTATTGATGCAGTTTTCGAATTAAACAAAAACAGTTTTGCGAAAATTTTTAAATCTAATCGAGTAGATAGCATTATTCAAAAAGGGAATCTTGAAATTGTTGATCTCTTGCAAATTCTTGTCGGTAAGGCTGATTACTTTAAACAATATCTTTTCGATCAACAGTTTTCACATCCTGGCTGGTCTGGAATGGTGAGTTTAATTCAAAATCAACCTTCTACATTATTCGACACTCGAAAAATATCATTGGAAGAATTAATCATTGTTGAACTTCTTTTAGAGATTGATGCACTTGATAATAAGTATGGAATCCACAACTGGAATCCGATTTGTTCTTTTACAAAAGAAGACCCAATTGATGTTTTTGATGAAAATATTAGTCGAAGTAAAATTTGGGCATGCAAGAAAATATGGCAACTAAGTTTTGAAAAAACTTATTACGATCAGGTTGTTTTCGGGATAACAAGTGAGTTAAAAAATCAATCATCCGAACAAAAACAAGCTTCGTTTCAAGCATTTTTCTGTATTGATGACCGTGAAGAATCCATTCGTCGACATATTGAAGTTTTAGATTCGAATTGTGAAACATTTGGAACTGCTGCTCATTTTAATTTACCAATTTATTACCGCCCAGCAGGTGGAAAATTCAACACGCAAGTTTGTCCAGCACCTATTTCTCCTAAACATATTATTCTGGATGAAAGCGGTTCTGAAAAAAGTAAAAAGGATCTGCATTTTCATCAAAGTTCGAAAGGGTTACTCAGCGGATGGCTAATTACACAAACAATTGGTTTTTGGTCGGCACTTAAATTGTTTTTAAACGTTTTCAAACCAACTGTAAGTCCAAGTCACTCTTCTTCACTTGAGCACATGCATCACAAATCTCAATTGCATTATTTCAATGAATCAGGAGAGCAAATCGATGGACTTCAAATTGGATTTACGTTAGAAGAAATGAGAATTTTAGTAGGGACTGAACTTAGAAAAACTGGACTTCTCACTAATTTTGCGCCTTTAATTTACATTATTGGTCATGGAGGTAGCAGTACGAATAACCCATACTATGCTGGATATAATTGCGGTGCATGTTCTGGTCGACCTAGCTCACTAAATGCTCGTTTGTTTGCTAAAATGGCAAATAGAGAAGATGTAAGAAAGCAGCTAAAAGAGGAAGGAATAAACATTCCTGATAGCACTTGTTTTATTGGGGGAATGCACGATACAACTAGAGATGAATTTTCATTTTATGATACAGACTCACTGAAATTGCAGCATTCAAGTGAACATGAAAACAACCTTAAAACATTTAATCTTGCTTTAACGAACAATGCCAAGGAAAGGGCTCGTCAATTTGCTTCTATAAACTTAAAAAGCAGTAAAGCGGTTATTCATCAAAAGATACGAAGACGTTCTGTTGCCTTGTTTGAACCTAGACCAGAATTGAATCACTCGAACAACTGTTTATGTATTGTTGGAAAAAGATCGATTACTAAAAACTTGTTTCTTGACCAAAGAGCATTTTTACATTCTTACAATTGGGAGACTGATAAAAATGGAACCTTGTTAACACCAATTCTTAACGCTGTAACTCCGGTTTGCGGCGGAATTAATCTAGAATATTATTTCTCTAGAACAGACAATGAAAATTTTGGTGCTGGAAGTAAACTACCACATAATGTCGTAGGTCTATTTGGGGTTGTAAATGGAATCGAAGGCGACCTAAGAACTGGTCTTCCATCCCAAATGATTGAAGTTCATGATCCATTGAGATTGTTAATGATTGTGGAACAAAAGCCTGAGGTTGTTTTAAACGTTTTAAAAGCGAATCCTATCACCTATTCCTGGTATCAAAAAGAATGGATCAACTTGATAGTTATTGATCCTGAAACTTCCGAATCTTATCAGTTTTCAGGAGATCAATTTGTTCCTTCTAGCCCATTAATTACAGAGTTGAACACGATCAAAAACATGGAAGAAGTTTTTGAAACTCAATCTGGAAATTTACCTGTTTATAAATTGAATTAAAATGGAAAATCTAATTCTATTCTTTATACTAATCCCAATTACAGGATTTGTAGCAAGTCTTATCGCTCCTGCCAAAAACGAACGCCTTATTTCTTTTATAGCGTTCGGAACTACTGGATTAACACTTATTTCTATTACTTGTTTTACAATCATTTGGATGTTTAATGGAGCACCATCAATAAACATCAATGAAATCAATTTATATAGTGCGCATGGCTACGACTTCTTTATCGATTTGTACTTTGATAAAGTCACTGCTGTTTATTTGTTGTTTTCTTCTGTACTTGCCTATTTGATAGCTGTTTACAGTCGTTATTACATGCACAGAGAAAGCGGATTTAAGCGTTTCTTCAATACCAAATTATTATTTATCACAGGTATCAACACCATTGTATTAAGCGGAAATTTTGAAACACTTTTTATTGGTTGGGAAATCCTTGGTCTTTCTTCATTTCTGTTAATTGCATATTATCGAGAGCGCTATTTGCCTGTTAAAAATGGACTTAAAATTTATTCAATCTACCGAGTTGCAGATGTTGGTCTTTTATTGGCAATGTGGCTAAGTCATCATTTATGGCATGAAAACATCACATTTTTACAATTAAACAATGCAGCAATGGTAAACTCACATTTACATGAGCACTATTTCGTTGGATTAATTATCTCGCTTACAATTGTCATGGCAGCGGCAGCAAAATCAGCACAATTCCCTTTTTCTAGTTGGTTACCAAGAGCGATGGAAGGACCAACACCATCCAGTGCAATCTTCTATGGATCTGTGGCTGTTCACATTGGTGTGTTTTTACTATTACGTACTTACCCTTTTTGGAGCGGTCAAATAGAGATTAAAATTTTAGTGATTTCAATTGGGATTATAACTGCTGTATTATCTTCAATAACAGCAAAAGTTATGTCGACCGTTAAGGCTCAAATTGCTTATTCTTCTACGGCACAAATTGGATTGATTTTTATTGAAGTTGCTTTAGGTTGGGATAATATCGCTTTAATTCATTTAAGTGGCAATGCCTTTTTAAGAGCTTATCAGTTGTTAATTAGTCCTTCAATAGTTACTTATTTAATTCGAGAACAATTTTTCAATTTTAAACCAAAAACGATTAGCCAATCAAGTTCTAGGTTTAAAAACTCACTCTATATTATTGCTATGAATGAATTCAAATTGGATGACTTCATGTATAAGATTCTATGGACTCCATTGAAGAAAATTGGAAATTTCGCGCGATTTATGAATCTCAAAATAACCGTCATTTCCACAATTGCTCTTTTCATTGGTTCCATCATACTTCTCAATAATAATACTCAAGAATTAAACTTATCACGTTTTTTCATTCCCGAATTTATCGGATTCATTGCTGTAATTATTCTTCTTCGATCTTTTGTTGAACGTAAGAATGCGTTTAAGGCTTGGAACTATATTTTTATTAGTCATTGTTGGATCGTAATTGCGATTGGCTTTAATGAAAGCTTTAATCTAACTGATACTTTATTCTATTTCGGTGGAATTGTTCCAGCATTCATATTTGGTTTGTACTTCCTTAAAAAATTAAAAACCAAGGAAACATTTGACTTAAATGATTTCTATGGGCACTCATTCGAGCATAAGTGGCTGGCATTCGGTTTTTTATTGAGTAGCCTGGCACTTATTGGTTTCCCAATTACAACAACCTTTTTGGGTGAAGATTTGCTTTTCACACACATCAAGGAAGACCAATTCTTTATTGCCACATGTGTTTCCGTCTGTTATATCGTAGAAGGAATTGCTGCAATTCGAATTTATTCAAGAATATTTCTTGGTCCACATAAAAAATCATATCACCCTGTCCCATTAAGAGACGCATAACATAAATAATAAACTTTAACTTATATAAAATGAAAACTCAAGAATTACCAAAATCTGGTTTTGCTGGATTAAAAGCCCACTTTAAAGACGATTTTATTGCTGGTTTTAGCGTTTCACTAATCGCTTTGCCATTGTGTTTGGGTATCGCAATTGCCTCGGGTTTTCCACCATTAGCTGGAATTATTACAGCAATTGTAGGTGGACTTTTTGCCAGTCGTATCGCTGGTACATTTGTTACGATTAGTGGTCCTGCTGCAGGACTTATTGTGATTTCTTTAGGTGCAGCAACTACGATGGGAGGTGCCGGTGTAGAAAATGGTTTTGCTGGTTACGAACATGCACTTGGTGCTATCGTTATCGCAGGATTAATAATGGTAGCATTTGGTCTTTTAAAAGTTGGGAAAGTAGGAGATTTCTTCCCAACAGCTGCGGTACACGGCATGCTTGCTGCAATTGGTTGTATCATTATCATAAAACAATTTTTTCCAGCCATTGGTGTACCATCTCCTAAAGGTGAAATTTTAGAAGTAGCTAGCGAAATTCCAAATGTAATTGGTTCAGCAAGTATTTATGCTCTAACGATTTCCCTTGTTGCACTTGCAATTTTAATCATACACCCAATGCTCAAAATAAAAATGATTAAAATGATTCCTGCTCCTATGTGGGTTTTAATTGCCACAATACCTTTAGCAGCAGCAATCGGGACACAAAACTTAAACATGGTTAAAATGCCTCACAACCTTTTTGGGTCTGAAGGATTTAAGCTCCCATCATTTGAAAAAATTGCAACCTCTGCATTTTGGATTGCTGTTACTGGATTCGCTTTAGTCTCTGCCATCGAAACAATGTTAAGTGCGAAAGCTGTTGATAGCTTAGATCCATACAAAAGAACATCAAATCTAGATAAAGATATGATTTCAATGGGTGCAGGTTCTTCTTTGGCGGCTGCAATCGGTGGATTACCAATGATTTCAGAAATTGTGCGTTCCTCTGCGAATGTTAATAATGGAGCAAAAACTACTTGGTCTAACTTTTTTCATGGTCTGTTCTTGTTGGTATATTTACTCATTGGTGTTGCTGTAATTGAAATGATTCCGATCGCCGCTCTTGCAGCAATGCTAGTTTTTACAGGATTTCGACTTGCTTCTCCAAAGGAGTTTAAACACATGTTCAAAATCGGACTCATAGAATTAGAAATTTTCCTAGTTACCTTATTCGCTGTGCTTGCAACTGATTTAATTCTTGGAATTTTAATTGGTATTCTATTTAAATACATGTTAATCATTTTTAAAGGAGCCAAATTAAACGAGTTGTTTACATCAAAAGGAGAACAAGTTGCTCATGAAAATGACGTTACTTTAAAATTATCGGGAGTTCAAATTTTCTCAAATTACCTTTATTTAAAAAAGAAAATGAACTTAGCTTTAAAAGAAAAGAACACAATCATTTTAGACTTTAAAAACGTAACATTCATTGACCACACCGTAATGGAGCATTTGGAAGACTATGCAAGACAACAAAAACAAAAATCAAAGGATGTCTTTATGTTGAATTTAGATACTTTAAATCCCGTTTCTAGCCACCCATTATCAGCAAGAGACAAGAATTTAAAAAATGTTGTGAAGGATATTAAAATTCCAGTTAGAACAATCAATCTTTTGAATTTCGCACAAATACATCAATACAAGTATTCAACAAAAACAAACTTGGTTAATGCATGGCAATTTTATAATGTTTCGATAAGAAAGCAAATTTTATCCATTGAAAATTTAATTGAGT
>Ga0102899_1000219_pt1 | contig 24280 bp, 20 predicted proteins | sample Colrivmeta1555B3_FD_78455 | JGI IMG/M metagenome (GOLD analysis project Ga0102899, IMG submission 78455) | Estuarine microbial communities from the Columbia River estuary - metaG 1555B-3 | ecosystem: Environmental > Aquatic > Marine > Intertidal zone > Estuary | place: USA: Columbia River... | reverse complement strand
TACTTCTGAAAATCCTCGCGGATTTTCAGTTTGGTGTGTACTTGCAAAGTTAAGTGCTAAACCACGCTACTACTCATAGCCGAGACGTTACAGGCAATAAATGTAACACAACCAATATGACTGAAATTATTCAAAACGAAAATTAAGAGTCAACTAATGCTATGATTAAAACGGTACAATAAGAAAACTATAAATCGCTTTACTATTTTTTCAAAAGTAAACGTGTTACAGACATAAAATTGTATCATGACTCCAATCAGTGACGTTAAAGATACGGAACCAAATAGCACCTAACAAGAATTTGCTAGTGAACTAAAGCTTCTTTTGGGAATAAATAATTTAATCATTGACACACAAATTTTGAGTCTAGCTCACTATTGGAATTGAAATGTGAATTAACAAATTACAATCTGAATTAAGAAACGATTAGCCAATATTATGGTCATCTTAAAAACCTTTTCTTTTCTTCTTCCGTTGGTAAAGCACAAAATCCAACAGCTAACTTATGTCGCCGATCAGCAATAAAATCATACATTTTATCGCGTAACCTTTTCGGAATTATTTTAAAGAAACCAAAAAACAAATAAGGGAACACAAGATGTTTGGTTAAAGCCAATGCTCCAGAAGATTTTGAAGTCAACTTCTCCCCTTCAAAAAAATAAAAAGTACTTAAATCCGGTTCTGGAAAATTGTAATGACTAAAAAGTTTTTTTGCAGTTTCAGATTGAAGCGCTGCGAATTTAATGTTCTTTTTATTATTCTTTTTCAAAATAAACTGAACTGTACGATTGCAAAATCCGCAATCGCCGTCGTAAAATACAATCTTTTCTTCCTTGTACATATAACACGAAGTTACGAATTCAAATTTGAGAAGAATATTATCTTTGTATGGAAATTAAAACGATTAACATGAAAAACGTAGCAGTTATTGGTGCAGGTACAATGGGTAATGGTATTGCTCATACTTTTGCACAATTCGGATATAAAGTAGCATTAATTGATGTAGCACAAGCTTCATTAGACAAAGGAATGGCAACTATTGAGAAAAATCTTAATAGAATGGTTGAGAAAGAAAAAATCAGTGCGTCTGACATGACGAATACACTTGCCAACATCACTTGCTATACTTCTATCAGCGATGGAGTTAAAGGAATTGATTTGGTTGTTGAAGCAGCTACAGAGAATGTTGATTTGAAATTGAAAATATTTAAAGATCTTTCTGATTTAACAGAAGACCACGTTATATTAGCATCAAATACGTCATCTATTTCAATTACAAAAATTGCAGCTGTAACTAACAGACCGGACAAAGTAATTGGTATGCACTTTATGAACCCAGTTCCTATTATGAAATTGGTTGAAATTATTCGTGGTTACTCTACTTCAGACGAAGTAACAGAATTAATCATGGAGACTTCTAGAAAACTTGCAAAAGTTCCTGTTGAAGTAAATGATTACCCAGGATTTGTTGCCAATAGAATTTTAATGCCAATGATCAATGAAGCAATCATTACTTTGCATGAAGGTGTTGCTGGTGTTGAAGAGATAGATACCGTTATGAAATTAGGTATGGCTCACCCAATGGGTCCTTTGCAATTAGCAGATTTTATTGGTCTAGATGTTTGTCTGGCAATTATGGAAGTGCTTTACGAAGGATTTGGAAATCCAAAATACGCACCATGTCCATTGTTAGTTAACATGGTAATGGCAGGTAAAAAAGGAATAAAAACAGGGGAAGGTTTTTATTCTTGGACGCATGGAACAAAAGAATTAGTTGTTGCTGACAACTTTAAAAAGTAATACAAAATTTATAAAAGATACACGCTCAATTCCTTGAGGGTGTATTTTTTTTGTCATAAAATTTATCTTATATTCAAGAAATAATTAGATGCTACGAATCCTTTTTATAGTCAGTTTATTTCTTTCAAATTCACATTGCCAAGCGCAAGACGACTATCTTTTTGAAGACCATAGTTATACCATCGTATTTTCTTCTAAGAAATACGCCAATGCTTTAAAAATTGCTAAAAAAGCATCCGCAAAATTGACCCTAGAAATGGATCTAGGGAATAATACGCCAAGTAAAAAAGAAGGCTTAACAAATAACTCTGAATGCAACTGTGGAACGCAACATGGTTACATACCAAGAGGAAAAGGTGGTGAAGGAAGTTATGTGAGTATCGAATATACGGATGCGTTTCAAGATTTTTCAAAAGGCTATTACATTGTTGTAGTGCAAAACGGCATGAGAGAAGACCTAAAGTCTGAATTATTGAAAATACAGTCCGTTTTTGCCGATGCATACATAAAAACGACCCAAATATATATTGGATGTATGCATTAAAAACAAAATTAGGTTACGTTCAATCTTTTGTTGTGCTTCTTTTCATGCTGCACATAAGCAGTGTAAGTCTTGCGAAAGAAAAGAATCAATCCGTAGGGATTAATCTTTCTGTTTTTGAAGATGAAGCGTCGGCTTATTCCAGATTAGATTACACTATAATTCCCTTTAAAAAAGTCGCCAACTCAACGTTGAATTTCGGTTTTTACAAGGGTACAATTTGGATTAAACTTCAACTAAAAAAAGGTGTTTCAAAACAGTTACTGATAAAAAATGCAAATCTTGACTGTGTCGATTTCTATGCTTTGAAACAAGGTGGTTTAACCCTTTTGAAACAAGCTGGAGATTCTCAAAAAACAAAACTCAAATCGGACAAAAGATACCCTGAATTCAATTTAAATCATACGGAAAGTAAGGTCTATTATTTGCGAATAAAAAATAAAGGAGACCAATTGTTTATTCCTTTAATTTACGGTGATTTAGAACAATTTACGCGATCAGAAAAGAACGAGAATTTATTACTAGGACTTTACTTCGGTTTGAGCCTCTTTGTGTTGATTTTAAATTTTTCATTGTATCGATCGATGAAAGAAAAAATAAACCTGTTTTACGTTGGTTACATCGTTTGTTTCATAGGACTTCAAATAGCTTTATCTGGCCTTGGAAATCAATTTATCTGGAAAGAATCAACCTATTTCGCCAATCATTCCCTTCCCTTTTTCTCATCGCTATCAGTCGCATTTCTAACCGCATTTGTTGTTGCGTTTTTAGACCTAAAAAGCATCCTTAACAAATCATTTGTTCTATTAAAAATTACAATCCTGCTTTTGCTATGCAATGCCGTTCTAGCAATACTACCGATTGAGGCGCTTTATCGAATTTCGATAATAGCGGTTAATGTTATCACACTTCTTATAAATATTGCCATTATCCCAATTAGCATCTATGCTTATAGGAAAAAGGTAAAAGGGGCAAATTACTTTGTCTTTGCTTTTAGCATATTAATTTTATGCGTCTTTGTTTTTATCCTTCGGAATTTTGGAATTATAGCGAGTAATGTATTTGTAGACTATAGCTTATACATTGGTTCTGGCATAGAAATGATCATTTTATCGCTCGCTATTGTTGAAAAATTTAAAGCTTACCGAAACGAGGCACTCGAAAACTTAAAGAGTCTAAACGAATTAATTGATCGGAAAAATATAGACCTAGAAATACAAGTAAAAGAAAGAACACTTGAACTCGAAAAACAAAAAGAGATTGTATCTGAAAAGAACTCAGAAATCGTTCAATCATTCAACTATGCAAGTAGAATTCAAAACAGCCTAAACCCGTCTGAATTTAAAATGAATGCTATTTTTCCAGAAGCATTTATTTTGTACAAACCAAAAGACATCTTATCCGGTGATTTTTATTGGGTTAATGAGGTTACGACAACAAGTAACACACAAAATCTAAATTTAAAACTATTTGCTGTTGGTGACTGCACAGGTCATGGTGTTCCAGGCGCAATGCTTTCGGTTTTAGGATTAAAAATATTAAACGATTCGTTAACAAAACTTGACATCAATAGCACTTCTGAAGCGTTAGACTTTGTAAATCATGAATTCAATAAAACATTTAAGTCCTTTGAGAATAATAAAATAAATGATGGTATGGACATTGCCCTATGTGCCTTAGATACATCAAAAGGCATCCTGTATTTTTCAGGTGCTAAAAATGGGGTTACCATTATTCGAAATAACGAAATATTCGAACTAAAAGGCGACAATCAAGCAATTGGTATGAGTGACGACATTAAACCATTTAATGCAAACATCTTTCAACTCGAGAAAAATGACATGATTTATCTTTATTCTGATGGATTTCAAGATCAATTTGGAGGAGATATGAATAAGAAGTTTAAATCACGTCCTTTGAAGAATTTATTTATAGAAATAGCTGGCCTAGATGCGAATGATCAAAGAAATAAACTCGAACGTACTTTTGAATCATGGAAAGGTTCAAACGAACAAACCGATGACGTTTGTATTCTTGGAATTCGTTATTAATCGGCAACGACAAAAGTCCCCACGATACTTTCTTGAGAAGAGTTTAGATTGAAAAAATAAGTTCCTAAATCTAACTTTAAAGCGCCCAATGAAAAATGATTTTCAATACTTTTTTCAGAATGTACAACAAGGCCATTGAAGGAATAAATCAAAAGCTCAAATTGATTTGAGTTATCATTTTTAAAATATAATATCGAATTTTCGTTGATTGGGTTATTTCTTAATTGGAAACCAGCGTTATTAAACGCAACTAATTGAATACTATCTACAATTGAAAAACCGATACCTCCCATACTTAAGCGATAATAATTCAGCTTATTCGCTACCGGTGATTGATCTGTAAATTCGTAAGGAGTACTTTCAGAGGAACTTCCACAAACACCTGAAATTGATCCAATTGTTTCAAAATCAACGCCATTTGAGCTGCGCAGAATATCAACTCCATTGCACGTAAACCCTTGATTTATTGACCAAGTTAGCAACACTTTATTGTTTAAGCTACTTAAATGTAAAGAACTAACAACAGCTTCATTCTGAGCGATTGCCAGATTTAAATGTGAGATTAAAAAGAAGATCAAATAATACCTCATTAATTATTATACGACAGTAATATACAATACTTACAAACTCCGTTTAAAGAACTGTTTTTTCAAGTTCAGAACGGTTAACAAAGTTAATTGTTCTAACCAACATCATCTAAACGCAAAAAAAGCCTTTTTATTCCCATAAAAAAAGCCACACTTTCGTGTAGCTTTTAAAGTCTATTTATTTTGAGATTTATTGCATTCTCATATTTACTTCCATCCAGCCACCGCCGTTCTCACATTCCAATCCTTTCGATTGAAAATAACCTGTTGCTTGTCCAGATCTTCCTCCACTCGCACAACAAAAAATAACTGGTGTTTTTAATTTCATAATCTCTTCAGATCTATCCATTACCTCATTTAAAGGTATGTTAATTGATCCTGCTACATTTCCTCCTGAAAATTCAGCAGGAGTTCTTACGTCAACGATTGTATATTCCATATTGTATTAATTAATAAGTTCAATGCAAATATATAACAGCAAATATTGCTATAATGTATCCAAAGTTACACTTTGGCTAAAGTATCTTCAAAAAATTTCCAAAGAGGCTCATTTGGAACGGGAGCAATTACATGCACTCTTTCCTTCGTTGTAGGATGCGTAAACTCTAATTCCCTCGCATGCAAATGAATTGAACCATCCTTATTGGATCTTTTCGCTCCATATTTTAAATCACCCTTTATGATGCAACCAATATTAGCCAATTGACAACGAATTTGGTGATGACGACCTGTTTCTAAAGAAATTTCAAGTAAATGATATTTATCCGAAGACAACAACCATTTGTAATCTAAAATGGCATTTTTAGCTCCTTTTGAATCGTCTTGCGTAACGTATGACTTATTTTGTTTTTCGTTTTTTCTCAAAAAATTCTCTAAGTGACCTGTATTAGATTCAGGCATAGATTCAACAACTGCCCAATACGTTTTTCCAGTTTCTTTGTCTCTAAACTGCGTATTTAATCTTGAAACAGCCTTTGTTGTCTTTGCAAATACCAAAGCACCACTTGTAGGTCGATCAAGCCGATGAACAACACCACAGAAAACATTTCCGGGTTTGTTATATTTCTGTTTTAAATATTGCTTTATTTTTTCAGGAAGAGGTTCGTCCCCCGTTTTATCACCCTGAACAATATCAGAAGCTTTTTTATTGACAACAATCGTATGATTATCCTCGTGAAGAACTTCAATTCCGTATTCTTCTATATGTGTGTTTTCTACCATTCTTAATTATACTACTAATACGATTCCTCTTCGTTTGGAAAATCCCCAGACTTCACATCCTCGATGTATCGGTGAAAAGAACCCAGCATTTCTTGAAATAAATTGTGATATTTTCTTAAAAAACGAGGACTAAACTCATTGTTAATACCAAGCATATCATGAACAACCAATACTTGCCCGTCAACCCCATTTCCAGCACCAATACCAATAATAGGAATTGTAACTTCTTTGGCAACTTGTGCAGCTAATTCAGCAGGAATCTTTTCTAAAACAATGGCAAAACAACCAGCTTCTTCCAACGCTTTTGCATCTTCAATCAAACGCTGAGCCTCATCTTCTTCCTTAGCACGAACGACATACGTTCCGAATTTATAAATCGATTGAGGAGTTAGTCCCAAATGCCCCATTACAGGAATTCCAGCTGTCAAAATACGCGTAACAGATTCTAATATCTCTCTACCACCTTCTAATTTCACAGAATGTCCACCAGATTCTTTCATTATTTTAATAGCACTCGCCAACGCTTCTCTTGAATTTCCTTGGTAAGAACCAAAAGGCATATCCACCACAACTAAAGCACGATTAACACCTCTTACTACAGAAGAAGCGTGATAAATCATTTGATCTAGTGTTATTGGCAAAGTTGTTTCATGTCCAGCCATTACATTTGATGCAGAATCACCAACAAGAATCACATCAATTCCTGCTGTATCAATAATTCGCGCCATTGTGTAATCATAACCAGTTAACATGCTGATTTTCTCACCGTTGTTTTTCATTTCTTGAAGAACATGGGTCGTTACCTTCTTTACGTTTTTGTGTACTGACATTTTTTTTATTCGAAAAGTTTCATCAAAACTACGGAAATACTAATAAATGACACTAGAAAAAGCGTACATTTGAACCTTTAAATGGAATTAACCGTTGTAGGAGCGAATAAATAATCTTATTTTTGGTGAAAATTATTTAAAATAATATCTAATTATCAGATTTTATTTGTAATATTGCACCCCGATTTACTCGGTTGAACAAGAAATAAAGCGACATGGATTTTATAAAAGAACTTGAAAAAGAACTAGTTGAAACAAATAATCTTCCTGAATTTGGTAGTGGAGATACAATTATTGTTTCTTACAAAATTAAAGAGGGTAACAAAGAGCGTATCCAGCAATTCCAAGGAGTTGTATTACAACGTAATGGAAACGGAATGACAGAAACTTTTACTGTACGTAAAATGTCTGGAAACGTTGGTGTTGAGCGTGTAATCCCTGTTCACTCTCCTTTTATTGATAGCATTAAAGTTACTAAAAGAGGTCACGTACGTAGAGCTAGAATCTTTTACTTCCGTGAAAGAACTGGTAAATCTGCTCGTATCAAAGAGAAAAGATCTTACGCTCACTAGAATAGAGCAATCAAATAAAATTGAAAGCCCTTTATCTAAAGATAAAGGGCTTTTTTTTATTTTTAAACATGGCTAAACGAAAAAAAAATCGTTCTTCGCTTCAGCGAATCCTAATACTTACCATAGTTTTATCTCTGGGAGCTGGATACCTCGTATTTAAAAACTTTACTTCCAACCAAACTGTCGAGATTACAAAAATTGATGAAGAAATACCCGCAGGATTCAAAGCTAGAGGCATTGATATCTCTCATCATCAATCAAAAATAAATTGGGAACAATTCTTTGCAGAAAAAGACAGCTCAATTCAATTTGTGTATTGCAAAGTAACAGAAGGCACTTCGTTTATTGATAACAAATGGAATTACAATCGTTCTGAATTGCAAAAATACAAGATCTCACATGGTGCGTATCATTTCTTTTTACCTCATCTCGACCCATTAACTCAAGCAAAACATTTCCTAACGCATTATCGCTATCGCAAAAATGATTTACCGCCTGTATTAGATGTTGAGACTGAAACTGGAAACGATTCTGAATTAATTAAAAACATGAAGATATGGCTCGATTTCATCGAAAACGAAACAGGTGAACAGCCAATCATCTATACTTCGTACCATTTTTACAAAACAAAATTCAAAACGAAATTCTCCAACCATAAATTTTGGGTAGCAAATTATGCGAACAAACCAGAACGATTTAAAGACGATAGAATCATCTATTGGCAATACAGTGAATCGGGTGAAGTTCCTGGAATTTCTGGAAAGGTTGATTTAAATTATTCGAAATCTATTATTCAATAGGTCTGAAAGGTATCGACCACTTGAAACGAATCGCTAGAAGTCGGACCACAATAACCACAAGTACAGCAATAATCATCGCTATTTCTTGCCATAAAAACTGGATAAGGCCTAAGTAAACAAGTGCTCCACACAAACACGCAAAAGCATAAATTTCATTTTTAAAAATTAGGGGTACTTTATTTACTAGTACATCTCGAATAACACCTCCAAATACAGCTGAAACAACTCCTAGAAAAGCTGAAATTATTGGAGAAAGACCCACAGCTAGGCATTTTTCCATACCAACAATCGTGAATACCCCGATCCCAATGGTATCCACAATTAAAAAAGTTCTTTTTAATCGTCGAATCCATCTTATAAAAAAATATGCTGCAGGAATGGTTGAAAGTATTAGCCAAATATGTAATTCGCTTTTCATCCAACCAACAGGTGTTACACCAATTAGCACATCCCTAAGAGTACCGCCACCAACAGCAGTTACAAATGCAAGGATGGTTACTCCAAAAAAATCAAACTTACTTTTTAAACCGGCCAATACACCCGAAATAGCGAAAGCAAAAGTTCCAATTACATCAATGATATTGATAAAATTCATTTCTATTCAACTACATTCCTTCAATCACAAAATCAGTTCTTCTATTCTTAGCTCTATTTTGCTCAGAATCATTTGGAACGTTTGGCATTGTTTCCCCAAAACCTTTTGAAGTCAATCGGTTTGCATCAACACCCAAAGACACTAAATACTGTTTAACGCTTAAAGCACGATCTTCAGATAATTTTAAATTTCGATTATCATCTCCAACATCATCTGTATGCCCTTGAATTCCTACTTTAATAGTTTCATTCTCGATTAAAAAACGTGCAAATCCTTTCAATATAAATTTAGATTTATCACTTAATACTGCAGAGCTTGTCGCATATAAAATATCGTTAATTGTATAAGCTTCCCCAACAACTAGTTTTTTAACATCTAAATCCTTCCCTCTTATTGTCACATCTTTCTTTCCAAAATCTTCTTTGGCGATTAATTTAGAATCGAATGCATGGCCTTCTTTTTTAACCGTCACCATCACATCTTGTTTCTTTTCAGTCTTAACAATGGCAGCATATTTACCATCATCACCGTTTACTTTTACATGCGTAATTTCATCAGATCCTTCATATGCAACTTCTATCGTAGCATTACTAACAGGCGAACCATTCTCGTCTTTCAAAACCCCTTTTAATAAAGCAACAGATTGAGGTCTCGCCTCTTCGTATAATTCGAAAGAAAAAATATTCCAATCTCCACCAACTCTTGATGAAAAATAAGCAACTTCACCATCGATAGAAACAAAAAGACCTAACTCATCGCTTTCTGAGTTAATTGGGTAACCAATATTTTTTGGCTCCGACCATGATCCATCTTTCTGCTGACGAATGTAGAAAATATCTAACCCACCAACACCTGGACGTTCCTTTGTGCATTGAGACACAAAATAAAGTGTTTCGCTATCTTGATGTAAAAAAGGACTTTTATCCTTCCCTGCTGTATTTACTACATCAAACGGAACAGCTGTTCCCCAAGTTCCATCCTCTCTTCTTTTCGAAATATAAATATCATTATCTTGAGATGTTGGTCTGTTAACTGTGTAATAAAGAGTATTTCCATCAGCCGACATTGAAGGTTGCGCCTCCCAACCATAAGGAGTATTTATCTCTTCTCCCATATTTACGAGTGGTGTCCACGAAAAATCATTCCCTCCTTCACCTGATCTTTCATAGGTCGTTTGATACAAATCACAATTCATATATGATTGACCGCGTACTTCCTCTTTTTTACACGCACAGATAATCATTTCCTTATTATCAACTGAAAGAGTTGCGGCACCATAACTTTGAACAGATCCATCATTGAATGGATTTGCAAATGGAATTCCAGAATCAAATTCAGCTAACATGTTTGAACGGTGCGAAAAAGTAAACTCTTCAACGACATTTGATTGGATGTCTCCAAGGTTTCTTCTGTCTAATTTTCGAGTAAAAAACATCAATTCATTATCCGGAGAAATCATTGGGAAATATTCGTCTTTCGCAGAACTAACATTTTTTACGATAGTCGGTTTAAAAGGAACTTCTGTACTTTTAATTTCTTCTTCCTGAACTAGATCACCTAAAACCTCTTTAACGTCTCCTAACTTTTTTGAAAAGTCCTCAGGATACCTTGCTACATCATTATTTTTATATTTCAAAAACTCCTTAAACCATCTAATGGCTTGAGGCATATCTTTTTGCGTATAGTTTATAACACCTAAATAATAGGAACAATTTGCATGATAATCAGGACACATTTCTAGCGCTAAAGCAAACATTTCTTCTGCTTTAATAAAACTTTTATCTCCCAAATTCGGATTAGGTTGAGTTTCATAATAATTCAATCCACTTTGATAAGCATACATCCCATATTCATAGTATGCTGTCGCATTATCTGGAGCTTCATTAATTGCTGCTGTAAAGTTTTCTACCGCTGTTCTTGCATCTGATGCATTTGCACCTGCTGATATAAGCTTCATTACCTTCTTAGAGGGATCAACACAGGATTCGTCGTCTTCTTGCGCAAAAACATAATTGAAGGAAAGCGACAAAACAATTACAAGGTATAGTTTATTCATAAAAAATAGGTTTCAAATGTTCGATTGGGTTTATTCAAATTTCATACCTAAAATGGTATATCGGTTTTTCGCCAATAAGGTTACACTCTAACAGACTATATTTCATGTGATTTGATAGATTTAGGAAGTGATTTTTCGTCCTATTTAATTCATTTACCTTATCTTGCCTTCTAAATTATTATTATCTCATGAATAAATTATTTGCACTCGCACTATTTTCTTTTGCTTTTACATCAATTCAAGCACAAAAAAAACAAGAGCCTACCAAAGGTTATGATAATTCCGCTGTTGGAGATTTGAAATTCAGATTAGTAGGTCCTGCTTTAACTTCTGGAAGAATATCTGACATAAAAGTTCATCCAGACAACAACAATATTTGGTTCGTAACAGCTGCTTCTGGTGGTGTATGGAAAACGACCAATCATGGAACTACGTTTGAACCAATATTTGATAGTTATGGTTCCTACTCTATTGCATGTGTTACTTTAGCGCCAAGTAATCCTAACACTGTATGGATTGGAACGGGAGAAAATAACAATCAAAGGTCTGTCGCCTATGGAGACGGAGTATACAAATCATTGGACGGTGGGAAATCGTTCAAAAACATGGGATTAAAAAACTCTGAGCACATTGGAAATATAATTATCGATCCTAAAAATGAAAATACAATTTGGGTTGCCGCTTATGGTCCTGTTTGGAGCAAAGGTGGAGAAAGAGGTGTATATAAGTCAATAGATGGTGGAAAAACCTGGAAACAAACACTAACTATTTCAGAAAACACAGGTGTAGCTGAAATAGCCATCGACCCAACAAATTCTAACATTCTTTATGCTTCTGCTCATCAAAGACGAAGAAGAGAATGGACATATATTGGAGGTGGACCTGAATCTGGCTTGTATAAATCCACAGATGGTGGTGAAACTTGGAAAGAAATCAATGAAGGACTTCCGAAAGAACAAATGGGTAGAATCGGAATTGCTGTCTCCCCTGTTAATAGTAATTATGTTTATGCAATTGTTGAAGCAAGGGATGACAAAGGTGGTTTTTTCCGATCTACAAATATGGGTGAATCATGGAGTAAAATGTCGAATCATTCTACAAGTGGAAATTACTACCAAGAAATTATTTGTGACTTAACAAATCAGGACAAAGTGTTTTCGATGGATACTTGGTTGCATCACACAGAAGACGGTGGGAAAACTTTCAAAGCTACAGGTGAAGATAAAAAGCATGTTGACAATCATTGTATTTGGATCGATCCTAAGGATGCTAATCACTGGATTGTAGGATGTGATGGTGGATTATATGAAACTTACAATCATGCAGCTGATTGGAAATATTACGACAATTTACCTATCATTCAATTCTACAAAGTTGCAACCGATAATGCAGAACCATTTTACAATATATATGGCGGAACGCAAGACAACAACTCCATGGGTGGACCTTCAAACAGCATTAACAATGCCGGGATATTAAATTCTGATTGGTTCATTACAAATGGTGGAGATGGTTTTGAATCTGCAATTGATCCACTTGACCCAAATACAGCTTATGCACAAGCACAATATGGATGGTTGATTCGTTACGATAAAAGAACAGGAGAAAAAACTCCAATTCAACCTATGCCAGGTAAAGGTGAAGAAGGATACCGTTGGAATTGGGATGCACCTTTATTAATTTCTCCTCACAATAATAAAACGCTTTATTTTTGTGCTAACAAAGTGTTTAAAAGCACAAATCAAGGGGATGATTGGGAAACTATTTCTCCAGATTTAACACAGCAAATTGATAGAAACAAGCTTCCTGTAATGGATCAAGTTTGGTCAATTGATGCTGTAATGAAAAATAAATCCACAACGATTTACGGTAACATTGTTGCCTTTGATGAATCTCCTTTGAAAGAAGGCCTTTTGTATGCCGGGACAGATGACGGATTAATTCAAATCTCAAACGATGGTGGTACTACTTGGACTAAATCTGGTACACTTAGCGGTGTTCCTGGAAACACACGAATAAACATGTTAACGGCAAGCAATCATGATGAAAATGTTGTTTTTGCAGTATTGAACAACCATCGTTCTGGTGATTTCAAACCATACATTTTCAAAAGTACAGACAAAGGGAAGACATGGAAATCAATAAGTTCTAACCTACCAGAAAGAGGCTCTGCTTATGCCATCAAACAAGATTACGTCAACAAGGACCTTTTAGTTGCAGGAACTGAATTTGGGTGTTATTTTTCAAATGATGCTGGTACATCTTGGACAAAATTAAATGGATTGCCTACGATTGCCGTTTACGACATTGAACTACACAAAAGAGAATCTGACATTGTTGTTGCAACATTTGGTAGAGGATTTTATGTTTTAGACGATTATAGTCCTTTAAGAACTCTAAATACTCAACTTTTAAATGAAGAAGCTGTTCTTTACCCAATAAAGGATGCAAAATTATACATTCCATCTTCTCCGCTTGGATTAACAGGTACTGGATCTCAAGGAGCAGACTTATGGGCAGCTTCAAATTCAGAATTTGGAGCAACTTTCTCTTTGTATTTGAAAGATGTTAAAGGAAGTTTAAAAGATGAGAGACAAAAACAACAAAGTGAATTAGAAAAGAAAAAATCACCAGTTGACTACCCTTCTTTTGAATCTTTAAGAGAGGAAGCAAATGAAGACAAAACCCAATTAATGTGGCTGATAAAGAATGATAGTGGAGTGGAAATCAAACGAATTTTGAGTTCTCCTAAAAAAGGACTTCAAAGAATTAGTTGGGATTTAAGATCAGAATCTACTTCTCCAATTCAATTGTCAAAATCGACTCCTGGAAGATATTCAAGTCCAGACAATGGATTCATGGTTAATCCAGGGAAATACTCCGTCGAAGTTAAGTTGATTAAAGATGGTGTTATTTCAAATCTTATTGAAAAAACTGATTTCGTTGTTGTTGGTTTAAATAACCAAACAAACAAAAATGAAAGTATAGAGTTAGTTGAATTCAGAACAAAAGTGGCTGAATTAAAACGAAAAATGGATGGAACCTCTCGTTTAATCTCTGAAATGAACGAAAAGTTAAGCTTTTATGAGCATGCGATTTTAAATTACCCAAAAACTGATCTTGCATTATTAAAGAATACTGAAAGTATCAAAATAACGATGAATGAACTTCAAGTTCGTTTTTGGGGAGATGGTTTAAAAGCAAGTCATGAATTTGAAACAGCACCAAGTATTTCTGACAGGTTTGGAATGGTATACTACCAATTGTTTTCTAACACATCAAAAGTTACCTCAACACAGAAAACGAATTATACTATTTCGCTTGAAGACTACTCTAAATTTAGAGAAGATTTTGATTCCGTAATTAAACAAATCAAAACTATTGAAGATAAATTAGACGCTTCAGGGATTCCTTACATTAAAGGTAAAGATGAAAACTGGAAACAAAATTAACTCACTAATTCCCACAAAAAAAGAGAGTCGCCATAACAGCGACTCTCTTTTTTTTAGGTTTAATTATATCTAATTAAATATCGATCTTTGCATACTTAGCATTCTTCTCAATAAATTCTCTACGTGGTGGAACTTCATCCCCCATTAACATAGAAAATACTTGATCACTTTCTGCAAAACTGTCAATTGTAACTTGACGTAAAGTTCTGAATTCAGGGTTCATTGTAGTATCCCACAATTGGTCTGCATTCATCTCCCCAAGACCTTTGTATCGTTGAACACCAACAGAAGATTCAGACCCAGAACCTTTAAATTCTTGTATTAATTGATCTCTTTGATTATCGTCCCAAGCATAAGATGATTTTGCACCCTTCTTTACTTGATACAATGGTGGAGTTGCAATATAGATATTACCTTTTTCTACCAATTCTCTCATGTAACGGAAGAAGAAAGTCAAAATTAACGTCTCAATATGTGAACCATCGACATCGGCATCACACATGATAATAATTTTATGATATCTTAATTTCTCGGTATTAAGTGCTTTAGAATCTTCTTCAGTTCCTACTCTAACACCAAGTGCAGTATAGATGTTTTTAATCTCCTCATTTTCGAAGATTTTATGTTGCATTGCTTTTTCAACATTTAAAATCTTTCCTCTTAATGGCATAATCGCTTGGAAGTGTCTATCACGACCTTGTTTTGCTGTTCCACCAGCAGAATCTCCCTCGACAAGGTAAATCTCACATTCAGCAGGATCCTTTGAAGAGCAATCAGCTAATTTTCCAGGCAAACCAGAACCAGTTAAAACGCTTTTACGCTGAACCATTTCTCTCGCCTTTCTAGCAGCTTGTCTTGCTTTCGCAGCTAAAATTACTTTTTGAACGATAATTCTTGCCTCATTTGGATGCTCCTCTAAATAAGTTGTAAGCATTTCAGAAACACCTTGACTAACAGGAGCAGTAACCTCTCTATTTCCAAGTTTTGTTTTTGTTTGCCCTTCGAATTGAGGTTCTTGAACTTTAACAGAAACGACAGCAGTTAATCCTTCACGGAAATCATCTCCTTCAATTTCTACTTTTTCTTTTGCTAACAAACCTGAATCTGTTGCGTATTTTTTCAATGTATTCGTTAAACCTCTTCTAAAACCAGAAAGGTGAGTACCACCTTCATAAGTGTTAATATTATTAACGTACGCTTGAATATTCTCAGTATAAGAAGTATTGTAAGTCAAAGCAACTTCAACTGGAATTCCATCTTTCTCTCCTTCAAAGTAAACTACCTCTGAAATCAAAGATTCACGATTTCTATCCAAATACGCTGCAAACTCTCTTAACCCTCCTTCAGAATGAAAAATTTCAGATGGATTTTTACCATCTTCATCTTCTTCTCTTAAATCAGTCAAGGTTATTGTAATCCCTTTGTTCAAGAATGCAAGTTCTCGCATTCTGTTTGCAAGAGTTGAATAATTGTAAGTTGTTAATTCAAAAATAGAGTTATCTGGAAGAAAAGTCACTTCAGTTCCAGTCTCGTTTGAAACACCGACTTCTTTAACTGGGTATTTTGGTTTACCAATACTATATTCTTGTTGGAATATCTTCCCTTCTCTTTGTACAGTAACAAGCAACATACTAGAAAGTGCATTCACACAAGAAACCCCAACACCGTGAAGTCCACCAGATACTTTATACGTATCCTTGTCAAACTTACCACCAGCGTGAAGAACGGTCATTACAACCTCCAATGCAGATCTCTTTTCTTTTGTATGAATCGCGGTTGGAATTCCACGTCCATTATCTTTTACTGTAATTGAATTATCTTCATTAATGAAAACCCCTATTGTGTCGCAATGACCCGCTAATGCCTCATCAATTGAATTATCTACAACTTCATAAACTAAGTGATGTAAACCTTTAACTCCTACATCACCAATATACATGGCTGGTCTTTTTCTAACCGCCTCTAATCCTTCAAGGACCTGTATATTATCCGCTGCGTAATCTTGTTTTTTATTTTCTTCGCTCATAATATCAAATAAGTTCATTTCGGAACATAATTGTCCAATTTCAACTAACAAACAAAAATAACGAACTGAGACCGTTTAAAACAGGTAAATTCATAAAAGAATATGGAATTTATCAACATTTTTTCAAGCCAATTGTTAATAGAATAATAAAAACGTTCCATGAATTCGTTTGAAGTCAAAATTAGCATGTAATAATTGGAACATTATTTGACTTGTTTCGTTAAGTAAACATATATACTATGATAAAAACAGTTCAACTTTTATTTTTTCTCGCGTTGTTGCCATTTTATGGTTTTTGTAACAACTTATCTGGAAATTGGGAAGGAGTAATGATTCCTACAGGTAAAACAATTGAACAAGGAATTGTTTTAAATTTCGAAATTGACATTGATGATAATGCATTAAGTGGCTTTAGTCGTGAAGAACTTTTTGGAACAGAATTTTATTCTTTAAAAAAAATCGAAGGTACAGCAACAAGTAATGGATTCAAATTCAAACAAATCGTTTCTTTGAAAAGTAAAAATACTTCCAAAATAAAATGGTGCAGAATGGAAGGAGAGCTTAACTACAATGAAAAAACAGGTTATTTAACGGGCGATTACATCTCCTACGAATGCAAGAGAGTTACGGGAAAAATCATTCTTTATCAATGTGATAAAAAACTTATCAAAGAAGATGAAAACGATGTTAGTCATATTTGGTTTGATCAATTTACAAAAGACTACAAACTAGGTTTGAGCGCTCCTAAAATAAGACTTCTTGAACGCAAAAACTTTGTTTTCGAACCTGTGTATTTTGATTATGATGAATCATTTATTCGTCCAGAACATTTCGCTTTTTTAGATAAAATGATTTTAGTAATTAAAGGCCATTCTGACCTACGTGTGCTTGTTACAGGGCATACTGACTCAGATGGGTCTGACAAATACAATGATGACTTATCATTTAGAAGAGCTCAAGCAATTATTGACTATTTCAAATCAAAAGGACTAAACGAGGATCATTTAGAATTCGATTTTAAGGGCGAAAAAAATCCGATTGACGACAATAAGACATCAATCGGAAAGCAGAGAAATCGACGGGTCGATTTTAAATTTATTTAATCGTTCTCAGGCAATCTAACCCAAGTTTGAGTTCTAAAGAATGGTCCGATGTAACCTCTTACATTAAGTAAATCTGAATTACTTCCATTCAACCATAATTTTAAGGTATAGATTTTCCCTGTTTCTGGATCTACAATTGTTCCTCCACCCCACTCAGAACCATCCCAAGTTAGATTTCTAACAATTTGAAGTCCTACTAATGGATCTCCTTTTCTGTCATCAGTACATTTATCACATTTTGCATCATCAGGCCTTCCTTCACGAGGAAATAAATAAATGATTTCACCATAAAGTTTACTGTCTTTTTTATAAAGCTTAACGACAGACTTTTTCTTACCTGTTTTATCATCAATTGTCACCCATCTGCCGACACAAGATTGAGCCATTGAATTGATTGAAATTAAAAGAACTACTATACTAAGTAATGTTTTCATAAACTTGATTTTTTTTAAATATAATTTAAATAACTGAAAGACCATTTTAAATAATGGATAAAAAATTACTTACAATTTCCGGGCCATTCGGCGTCATTACTGATTCAGGATGGAATTGAACACCATACAGTTTTAACGCTTTATTTTGAATAGCCATAACGACACCAGCACTTGAAGTTGAACAGACTTCAAAGTCACCAAATTGGCCATTGACCATCCAACTATGGTACAAACCTACTTTGAAATTCTGAGGAATAGCATTAAATAAAATACATGAATTATTATGGCTAACATCAACTTGCACCCCATGTTGTACGCTTTTTTGATTTTCGAGACGTCCGCCAAGATATTCTGCCATCGCTTGCATACCAAGGCAAACACCTAAGACTGGCACCTTACCCACAGCAAGAGAAAGTACATCCATCAACCTGCCAGATTCTTTTGGTAACCCTGGTCCTGGTGATAATACAATAGCATCGTAACTTAAAACTGTACTCAATTCAATCTCATCATTTTTAACAACATCAACATCAATACCTTCATTAAGTAAATAATGAAATAGATTAAATGTGAAGGAATCATAATTATCAAGAAGCAAAATTCGTCGCAAATGCATTTATTTTTGATTAAACTTGTACAAAATTACTAAATGAAGAAGGTTTTACAAATTCCTGGAGCACCAGCGCCAATTGGCCCATATAGTCAGGCGGTTTTGAAAAATAACACACTCTATGTCTCTGGACAAATCCCATTAAATCCCGTATCTGGAGAAATTGTTGATGAAAATATTGAAAAATCAACAACTCAGGTACTCGAAAACATTAAAGCCCTGCTGAAAGAGGCTGAAATGACAATGGAAGATGTCGTGAAATGCTCCATATTCCTGAAGGATTTAAACGATTTTAATGCAGTAAATAAAATATATGGAGATTATTTTCGTTCGAATCCACCAGCTAGAGAAACTGTACAAGTTTCAAAACTGCCCCTTGATGTCAAAATTGAAATCTCTTGTATCGCAGTAAAATAAATTGAAAAACGAATTCAAATACAAACTATCTATAATCATTGTAAACTACAATGTTGAATACTTTCTGAATCAATGTTTGACTTCTGTAAAAAAAGCTATAGAAGGCCTTAATTGCGAAATTATTATTGTTGATAATGCATCTGCTGATGGTTCAGTAGAAATGTTAAAAGAAAAGTTTAACGAGTTTAAGCTTATATTCAATACAGATAATGTTGGTTTTTCAAAAGCTAACAATCAAGCTATTCGAGTTGCCCAAGGAGAATTTATACTTTTATTAAATCCAGATACAGTTGTTGCAGAAGACACTTTTAAGAAGACAATTGACTTCATGGATGAAACGCCCGACTGTGGAGGACTTGGTACAAGAATGATAGACGGGCGTGGAAATTTTCTGCCGGAATCAAAAAGAGGACTGCCTACACCTTTAGTTGCGTTTTACAAAATATCAGGCTTATCAAAAATATTTCCTGCTTCTAAAAAATTTGGACAATACCATTTAGGTCATTTATCAGAGTTTGAAATAAATGAAATTGACATCCTAAGTGGAGCTTTTATGATGATGAGAGCAGAAGCACTTGAAAAGGTAGGTCTTCTAGACGAAGCTTTTTTCATGTATGGGGAAGACATAGACTTGTCATATAGGATTCAAAAGGGCGGTTATAAAAACTACTATTTTCCAGAAACAGAAATCATTCATTACAAAGGGGAAAGCACTAAAAAAAGCTCTGTAAATTATGTCTTTGTATTTTACCGAGCAATGGTCATTTTTGCTAAGAAACACTTTTCAGGGAACAATGCCTGGATTTTTTCAATCTTAATAAATTTAGGAATCTACTTACGTGCATCTCTAGCCTTATTAAAGCGTTTTATTTCTGCTATTTTCTTGCCACTTATCGATTTAAGTATCCTTGTTTTCGGATTGTTTGCTTTGACCAATTATTGGCGCATGTCCAATATTGAATTCCCGCAAGATTTACTTAATTATTCCATTCCGATATATAGTTTAATCTGGATTGTTTCAAATTATATAAACGGATCATATGATCAACCAATAAAGCTTTTTAAGTTTATTAAACCAACTCTAATTGGTAACATTATCATACTACTAATGTATGCTTTACTTCCAAAAAGCCTTCAATTCTCACGACTTTTCATTATCCTTGGAACAGTATGGGTTTTAGGATATTACATCGTATCAAGAGCATTTCTCCACCTATCTATTAAAGGAAAATTTAAATTGACAACATCCGAAAAAAAGTCATTTACAATTGTTGGCTCAGAAGAAGAATTTAAACGTGTTTCATTACTATTGAGACAATCAACTTCCAGAATTGGTGAAATTGAACAATCAACATTAATTAATATTACTAAAAATAAAAATGAGGTAGTCTTTTGCTCTTCAGAATTAAGCTTCAAAGATATTATTCAAACCATGTCAAATCACAAAGCCATTGAGTTTGACTACAAGATCGCTCCAGAAAAAGAAAACCATTTAATCGGCAGCAATTCTATTGACACAGCTGGAGATCTTTACATTTTAGATTTAAACACATTAGTAACACCCGAAAATATACGTAAGAAAAGAATATTTGACGTTGTATTTTCAATTGGACTCATAGTTGTTTCTCCATTTATAATTGGCCGTTTCAGCAAAAAAAGCGCGTTTATTAAAAATCTGCTTAAAATATTCCTCGGACAAAAATCATTTATCGGTTTTTCAAATTCATCATTCATTAAAGACGTACGCTTACCAAAAATTAAACAAGGGATTTTAAACCCTTGCGACTCCATTGATGTTTGCGATGATACTTTGTGTGAAAAACTAAACCTTTTATACGCTAGAGATTACTCTATGCGTAAAGACTTTTTCATTGTTTGGAAGTCCTGGAGACAACTAGATCGATAATTCCTTCTTAAGAAAATTGACATAAAGGAAATTTAGGTTATTTTTGTTCTCATTATTAATTAGAATATTACCGTTAAAATGGCGCAAATAGAAATCAGACTACCTAAAATGGGGGAAAGTGTTACCGAAGCAACTATAACAAATTGGTTAAAGAATGTTGGTGATACCGTTGAATTAGACGAACCTTTGGTAGAAGTAGCTACAGATAAAGTTGACAACGAATTGCCTTCTGAAGCAGAGGGAGTTTTAATCAAACAATTATTTGAAAAAGATCAAGTAGCTCAAGTTGGTGATGTAATCGCGATTATTTCTACAGATGGTGATGCTGCTCCTGCTCCAGAAAAATCTGAGGAACCGAAAGAGGTTGAAGAAATTAAAGAAGCAATAACGCAAGCGGTTAATAATGTAACTTCTACAGATATCGTAAGCAAAAATGGTCCAAGTGGGAAGTTTTATTCTCCTCTCGTAAGATCTATCGCTGAAAAGGAAAATATTTCAATGGCCGAATTAGAATCTATTACAGGTTCTGGACAAGGTGAAAGAGTAACGAAAAAAGACATCTTAGCTTATATTGCTGGTGGAAGAAAAGCAAACGTTACAACTCCAGTTGCTGCAGCGAAAGTAGAAAACAATACTGCTGCTCCTGCTCCTGCTGCTCCAAGTGTTTCTGGAGGATTTTTATCAAACATTAAAGAACCAATCGTTATTCCTAATGCAGACGATGAAATCATTGAGATGGATCGAATGCGAAAAATGATTGCTGACCACATGGTGATGTCTACACATGTTTCACCTCACGTTACGAGTTATGTTGAAGCTGATGTTACAAACCTTGTTAATTGGAGAAATAAAGTCAAAAAGGACTTTATCGCTCGAGAAGGAGAAAATATAACCTTCACTCCTATTATTATGGAAGCTGTTGTAAAAGCAATAAAAGATTTCCCTATGATTAATGTTTCTGTATCAGGAACACAAATCATAAAGCGTAAACATATTAATATTGGAATGGCTACAGCTCTTCCATCTGGAAATTTAATTGTTCCTGTTATAAAAGATGCTGACAGAATGAACCTAACAGGTTTAACTAAATCAGTAAACGAACTTGCAAACAACGCTAGAAATAACAAATTAAAACCGGAGGACATTCAAGGCGGAACATACACGATAACAAATGTTGGTACGTTTGGAAATGTAATGGGTACACCAATCATTAACCAACCTCAAGTTGCAATTTTAGCTTTAGGAGCAATCCGAAAAATGCCTGCAGTTATTGAAACTCCTCATGGAGATTTTATCGGAATTAGACATAAAATGTTCCTGTCTCACTCATACGACCATAGAGTTGTTGATGGAGCACTAGGAGGACAATTTGTAAGAAGAGTTGCTGATTATTTAGAACAATTTGACGTAAATCGCGAAATATAACACACTATGAAAAACCTATTAATATTCACTTTTATTGTTCCTTTCTTATCCTTTAGTCAAATGACTGAATTGGAAGTTAGAAAGATGGTTAATTCTGCTTCTGAACCAGAATTATTAATGATGTCTTCCCAGATGATGCAGCAAAATTATTTGTATCATGCAGAAATAATCGTTGATAAATTATTAAGTCTTCAACCTGAAAGCTCGAACTATAATTATAGAAAAGGGTATCTAGAATTAACAGGTAGAAATGATTACGAAAGTTCTATTATTCATTTTGGAAAAGCAGTTTTGGATACAGACGGTAACTATGACATGTATTCAGTTAAAGAAAAAAGTGCGCCTACGGATGCATATTATCATTTAGCGAAAAGTTATCACCTGGATCAACAATTAGATGAGGCTGTAAAATATTATAACTTATTCTTAGAGAATTCTAGAAAAAAATCGAGACTTATTCAATTAAGTGAATTAGGGATTCAACAATGTGATGTTGCAAGAAGAGAAATTGCAAATCCAAAGAATGCGAGAGTTAAAAACATAGGTAATGTAGTAAATGGTGACACGCCAGATTATGCTCCTGTTGTTTCACTTGATGGGAATTCTTTATACTTTACATCCAGAAGACCATGGGCTGATGGAAGCTCTGATCAATATAGAGATCCACAATTAAATAATTATCCAGAAGATATTTTTGTGAGTTACACAGACTTTGAAGGAGAATGGACATCACCTGAAAAGTTAGCTTTTTGTGACAATCAAATGAACGAAGCAACAATAAGTGTTAGTTCAGATGAGCGTAGAATTTACGTTTATCAAGATGTTACTGGTGGTGGTGATATCTATTATTCAGATTTTGCTACAAACAAATTTGATGCGCTTGAAGCAGCAAATTACAATGAAATGAACACAGAAAATTGGGAGACTCACTGTACGATTACTCCAGATGGACAAAATGTTTATTTTGTTTCAGATCGACCAGGAGGATTTGGTGGAAGAGATATTTATCGTTTGGTTAAATTACCAAATGGAGAATGGAGTAAGGCCATGAATATGGGACCTACAATCAACACTCCTTACGATGAAGATTCACCTTTCATTGCAGTTAACAACAATACATTATATTTTGCAAGTAACGGTCCAACTAGTATGGGTGGTTTTGACATTTTTGTAACATTCAGAGATGAAGAAAACCAATGGTCTGAGCCAGCAAATCTTGGATACCCTATTAATTCAACAGGGGACGATATTTATTACACTACAACAGTAGATGGCTTAAAAGGTTATTTATCTTCATTCAGAAAAGATGGATATGGTGAAAAGGACATCTATGAAATTCAAAACGATTACCTTGGAAACAGACCAATCAGTTCCTTAAGAGGATCATTTGTTTCAACTGATGGGTCTCCTTTATCAGAAAATCTTGATGTAAAAATCATTTGCATGAATTGTGAAAATGATGGCGAAAAATCATTAAATCCTAGAGTGAAAAATGGTTCTTTCTTTGGAGTTCTGTCTAGATGTAAGGATTATGAAATTCAATATTTTGATGGTGAAACATTATTAGCTAAAGAATCATTCGTAACAGCCTGTAATTCAAGCAATGAAGAGATTGAAATGAATCACTACATAGGTAAATACTTGATGGCTGGTTCTGTAGCAGACTCCAAAAGCTTAGAATATCTTGCAAACTCAACTGTTGAATTCATTGATCCAACGTCAAACAAAATTGTTGAGACCTATACAACAGATGAAAAAGGTGCCTTTAACTCTAATTTATTAGAAGGAAAGAACTTTGGAGACAAAATTGAATATTTAATTCAAGTTTCTAAAAAAGGATATTTAAAGCAATCT
>Ga0102899_1000215_pt1 | contig 24489 bp, 19 predicted proteins | sample Colrivmeta1555B3_FD_78455 | JGI IMG/M metagenome (GOLD analysis project Ga0102899, IMG submission 78455) | Estuarine microbial communities from the Columbia River estuary - metaG 1555B-3 | ecosystem: Environmental > Aquatic > Marine > Intertidal zone > Estuary | place: USA: Columbia River... | reverse complement strand
GAACACCAACTATCCGAACGGTTGGGCCAACTACCTGACCGAACTAGCGCCACGCTTGGCAGAGCTCGGTGTTGATGCCATTTGGATTCCGCCCACCATCAAAAATTCAGGGACCAATAGCGTTGGGTATTCACCTTTTGACCACTATGACCTCGGTGACAAATTCCAGAAGAACAGCACCAAAACCCGCATGGGTGACAAAGACGAACTTTTGCGTATGGTAGCTGTCATGCATGCCAATGGTATTGATGTCATCCAAGATGTCGTGTTGAATCATGTGAGCAACGCAGGAAGCGCCAATGGTGCGGGTGGCCAAGATCCTTCCGCCATGGACGACGGCCAAAACAACCGCTACAAAAACTTTCGTTACGTGAGCTTTAAGACACCTGCTTCAGCAGAGAGTGCAAGTAATTATTTGGCTCGTGAAGGCCGCTTTTCGAAAAATTGGCAAAATTTTTATCCCAACAATTCGAACTTGTGTTGTACCAACGACATCAATTCACCTTATTGGGGCCCCGATGTATCTTTTGAAAGCAATGCATACGGACTCTCATCTAATGCTTTGTACAATCCACCTCAAGGCACTGACTACATGCGCAGTGGCATGAGAAATTGGCTCATTTGGTACAAAAAGCAAGTAGGTTTTGATGGCTTGCGTTTGGATGCTGTCAAACATTTTCCGACGTATGTGGCCGAGGATGTACTTTGGAACTTGCAATATGGTGCCATGTGGGCAAGCGGTGGCCCAGAATTATTTGCAGTGGGCGAATGGGTAGGCAGTACTGCTCAACTAGACGCTTGGGCCGACGCCGTTCAAAACCGAGCGGGTACTTTTGATTTCAATTTACGTTTTGCGTTATCTGCAATGGTCACCTCTAATGGTAATTATGATTTGAGTCAAATTCCAGCACAGCAACAGCAAAATCGCCAACGCACTGTTCCATTTGTCAACAACCACGATACATTCAGGCCGCAGCTCTCTGCACAAGGCAATTATACCGGTTGGAACGCTGGCTCGGAACTTAGCCCGCACATCGAACCGAACGATGGTCGTAATTCGGCAGCACATGCAATTGTACTGGCTGTGGATGGCGCACCTCAACTATTTTTTGAAGATCTTTTCAATGTGGGCTACAATAGCAACCGCTTTGGTCACCAGCCGACTGATGCTGCGGCACTTCCAATAGACAGCGATGTGGCTAATTTATTGTGGTGCCATCAAAATCTACACTTCAAAGACGGCGCCTATTTTGTGCGCTGGCAAGCGCCAGATGCACTCGTGATCGAACGTGGCTCTAAAGCACTCATCGGTATTACCGATAGTTGGTCTCAGGGTCAGAATCTGACAGGTGTTCAGACCAATTGGCCCGACGGCACGGTTCTAACCGATTATTCAGGAGCCAATACCAATACGACTACAGTTTATGGTGGGGGAAAGGTCAATATCTGGATTCCGCCCTGCGATGGCAGTGCCAATTTGGGGCGTCGTGGCTACTGCGTGTGGGCACCAGTCGGTATTGACACCAATTACCAGCGCCCGTCTAAAAATGTGGCTCAGGAATGGGAAATGAACGACGACCTCGGCGATCGTCATGCTAATTCGCTGCAGCAAGGCGGCAAATTGCCCAACAATAGTCTCGAATGCAGGGTAGTGGGCCGCATCTACGCCAAGGCTGGGCAGGAAGTTCAGGTAGAGTGGTACCCGAGTGCGCCTAATTTAGCGCTCACACTGGGTGTACTCGATAAAAACTGTACGCCTTTAGATTCGCTCACGCAGACCGGTAACGGTGTTTTCACTTTTGTACCCACTTACAATGGATGGTATACGATTCGCTTGCGCAATGCAACAGCGACGCAAGCCGGGCAGCATTGTTGGGTCAAAGCTATTTATGAAGCGCCTGCTGTTGTTCAGACCAACGAAGTCAAAAACAAATGTGCTTGTGCCTTTACTGAGCCCGGGATCGGTTTGGAAGAGTTTGCTGATTTAGAGGTAACGGTTTTCCCGAATCCGACAAGTGGACAGTTCAAAATTGCGTTGTCTGAAGGCTTGCGCTTAGAAAATTTGGCCATTATTGATGCACTAGGAAAGTCCAAAGACCTACATTTCGTTTCAGTGAATGACAAAGAATATCAAGTTCAAGTCAATGATTTAGAAAACGGATTGTATTGGCTCAGCATTCAAACCAATCAAGGAAAGGTATTCAAACCAATTGAATTGGCGCCTTGATCAATCTACAGTGAGGTGCCCTTTTGCGTAGGCGTAAAGGCGGTTGCGCTCCGCTACTTCTTTGCGAAAATAGCTTTCTTGTTGTTTGGGGATGTAGCGCTTTTTGTGCTGACCAAGTAAAAGGATATTCCAAATTTTTTTTACCCAATTGTAAGCAGGAAGGTAGTGCTCGTCGATCGGGCTTTTCTCTTCGAGGCTTTGATGAAGATCGAGATGAAGTCCCATTTGCAGCAATTGCGTGCGCACTTGCTCCGAACGCGCATTGAATTTTTGAAGGTGTTCGGGGTCGACTTCCTTGAGTTTGGCAATGCGGTTAGCCTGAAACTCTAGGTCCAGAAAAGCACGCTCTAATTCTTCAATCGTCATCATGATGCTGCAAAAATAGCTTAAATCTTTTCAAAGTAGCCCAAAAATTCGGCGTTGCCATCGCCGCCAAGAATCGGAGAATCGATGTAGCCCTTCCATATCAGTTGATTGCGCAGCGCCATTTGCTTGATGTTTTCGAGAAGAGCGGAGTACTGACTGCTGTCTTTTACAACACCAGCTTTGTTAAGCGCGCCTGGGCCGAGTTCAAATTGTGGTTTAACGAGTAAAATGATTTGAGCGCCTACTTTTAGGAAAGGGATGGTGAAGGGCAGTACTTTTTCTAAAGAAATAAAGGATACATCGACCACCAATCCATCTATTTCTTCTGGAATTAATTTTTCGGAGAGGTCGCGGGCGTGGGTTTTCTCTAAATTGACCACTCTTAGGTCGTTTTTGATTTTGTCGTGGAGTTGCTTTTGCCCGACATCGACGCAATAGGACTTAGCCAAGCCTCGGTCTAGCATTACTTCTGTGAATCCGCCTGTGCTGGCACCTAAATCAATGAAAGTTTGGTCTTTAACCTCGATTTTCCAGTGGTCGAGTGCGGCAATCAATTTAAAGGCGGCTCTTGAAACCCAAGGGATTTCTTCGGCAAGCAATTCAATAACGGCATCTGTGGGCACTTTTTTACCAGGCTTGGAAAATAGCTTTCCATTGACTTTAACGCCGTACTTTTTGATGATTTCCTCAGCGCGCACCCGCGTGCTTACCAAGCCACGTTCGAGGATGATTTTATCGATGCGTTCTTCCATTAGTCTGGATAAATAAAAAGCAATTTTTCGGACCAACCCGCAATTTGTAAATAAGTGGGCGCATCTTTGGTGAACTTGTGACTCAAGGGTCTGACATCAAATTGAACCATACCCGGACCATCCTTTCCTTTTTCCGAAGAGGGAAGCATCATGAGTTTGCAATTTCTGATCGGTGGAAACGACTTAGCCAGCATGCTACTTGCTACAAGTTCTAATTTTTCGATAGGAACCGGGCAGGTATAGTAAATCGTGAGTATTTCGTTTTCGATTTTGACTGAGTCGATTTGAAGTGGAGCTGGCTCTTGTTGGAAAAGCGCATCGTCAATTTGAGCGATTTTAGGCGACATGTGTATGGGAGATTGAATACTGACGCTGTTTTTTGTTGATTTACAAGCAAAGAGGGATAGCGAACAGAGAACGAGTAAGATTGTTTTCATGGATTCTTGTTTGACAAGTATCCTCAAAAGTAATACCATTTGCGCAAAGAGTCCTATTTTTGTAGTCGAATGAAGACCAAAACCCTTAAAAAGAATAAAGTCAATGTGGTGACGCTTGGCTGTTCTAAAAATACCTTTGACTCTGAAGTCCTGATGGCGCAGCTCAAGGCCAATCAGTTTGAGGTCGAGCACGAAGCCCAGCAAGACGATTCCGAGATTGTGATCATCAATACTTGCGGCTTCATTGACAACGCCAAACAAGAGTCTATCGATACCATTCTGCGCTACGCCGAAGCTAAACAAGAAGGTTTGGTCGAAAAAGTATACGTGACAGGTTGCTTATCTGAGCGTTACCGCGATGAGCTCGAGCTCGAAATCCCGGAGGTAGATGCGTATTTTGGGACCCGCGAACTGCCGCGCTTGCTCAAAACACTCAAAGCCGACTACAAACATGAGTTGGTGGGCGAGCGCATCCTCACCACACCCACGCATTACGCTTATTTCAAAATTGCCGAGGGCTGTGACCGCCCTTGTTCTTTTTGTGCCATTCCACTGATGCGCGGTGGGCATACCTCCACGCCTATAGATGATTTGGTTTTGCAAGCCAAAAGTTTGGTTGCCAAAGGCGTGAAAGAAATCATGCTCATCGCCCAAGACCTCACTTATTACGGTCTCGATCTCTACAAAAAACGCGCGCTTTCCGATTTGCTCAAGCGTCTTTCGGATATTGAAGGTCTGGACTGGATCCGCTTGCATTATGCCTACCCATCAGGCTTCCCGATGGATGTACTTGAGGTCATGGCTGAGCGCAGCAATATCTGTAATTACCTCGATATGCCTTTACAGCATGGCTCTACCAAAATACTGCAAGCCATGCGTCGCGGCATCACCCGAGAAAAAACCGAAGAATTGGTAGCAACCATCCGTGCCAAAGTACCTGGCCTCGCTTTGCGCACCACGCTTATTGCTGGCTATCCCGGAGAAACCGAAGCCGATTTTCAAGAGATGTACGACTTTGTGGAGCGCACGCGTTTTGATCGCTTGGGCATCTTTACCTATTCTCATGAAGAAAACACGCATGCCTATCAGTTCAATGATGATGTAGAAGCCGCCATCAAAAAAGAACGCGCCGACGCCATTATGGAATTGCAAAGTGGTATTTCCTACGAACTCAATCAGCTCAAAGTAGGCAAAGAATTCAAAGTCTTATTTGACCGCGCAGAAGGCGACTACTTTATTGGTCGCTCTGAATTTGATTCACCTGAGGTAGACAACGAAGTTTTGGTGAAAAAATCCGAAGGATATGTTCGATTAGGTGATTTTTCGCGTGTATTGATCACCAGTGCAGATCACTACGATCTTTACGGCAAGCTCGTTCTATGATGTTTAAATTCGCAACTTTATTTTTGTTAAGTGCTTTGTTGTTTGCTTGTGGCCGAGAAAACCGTTCCCGCATGGATCAATTCGATCTATTAGAGCAGAGTGCAAAGGCCGAACCCATCAAGCACTTCAATGTAAAATTAAACCGCGATAGCATTCAAATCAGTTACCCTTCTTTTGGTGGTCATCCTTTCTCTAAATTGATGCAGCACTTGCTCAAAAAGGATACTTTGGGAGCTTTTTGTGTAGGGCAGCGCAGTGTGCGCATTCGCTACCAAGTACTTTGGGCCACAGACAAAGTACTCAGCATGAACCAAGAAGTTTGGCTAGATTGCCCGATGTCCGACGGTACGCGAAAAACGGTAGTGAATTATTTATTTACACTTCAAGACCAGCAGATTTCTAAATTGGAATTAGAAGGTTCTCCTGGGCTCTTGCAAGCCATTCAATCTGGGCTACGCAAACGAGAAACACCTTATTGCAGTGCGCCAAAAATCGAAGAAGTCTTTCCGATCATCAAATCGGGAAGGGTAGAGGTGACGCCGCACTATGCCAGCTCCCTTTGCGATACTACTTTTAAAAGAAAGGGCATCCATCGCGAAGATTTGCGCATCATATCTAACAAGACTTTTCTATCTTTGAATCAAAATAACAACAAAAAATAACATGGGATTACTAGACAACAAAGTCGTCATCATTACTGGTGCCTCACGCGGCATCGGAAAAGCCATCGCAGAAACGTGCGTTCAGCAAGGAGCAACTGTTGCATTTACCTATCTTTCTTCTGAAGAAAAAGCGCGTGCACTCGAGGCTGAGCTCACTGCCAACGGCGGTGTAGCAAAAGGCTTCCGCTCAGATGCTTCTAAATTTGACGAAGCACAACAACTCGTAGACGACGTTGTGGCCGCTTTTGGCACCGTTGACGTCCTTGTCAATAACGCGGGCATTACCCGTGACACCCTTTTGATGCGCATGACAGAAGAACAATGGGATGAGGTCATCAATACCAACTTAAAATCTGCCTTTAACCTCACTAAAGCTGTTCAAAAGCCGATGCTCAAAGCGCGCTCAGGTTCTATCATTAACATGAGTTCTGTAGTTGGCGTTAAAGGAAATGCAGGTCAGTCAAACTATGCGGCTTCAAAAGCAGGCCTCATTGGTTTTACCAAATCAATCGCAGCTGAGCTCGGCTCGCGCAATATCCGCTGCAACGCCATTGCACCAGGCTTTATCGAAACTGAAATGACTGAAGTGTTAGATCAAGACGTAGTGGCCTCTTGGCGAAATAGCATTCCGCTCAAGCGCGGCGGACAGCCCGTAGATGTTGCCAACGCAACGGTTTTCTTGGCTTCAGATCTTTCTGCTTACATTACCGGCCAGACGCTTCATGTTTGTGGCGGTATGCTCATGTAATCTTATGAATACCATTCGTCCAAGACGCAACCGTAAAAACAGCGCCATTCGCCAAATGGTGGAAGAAACGCAACTAGGCGTTCAGCACCTCATTTACCCGATCTTTCTCAAAGACGGCAAAGGCATCAAAGAGGAAGTAGCTTCTCTGCCCAATAACTTTCGTTGGTCTTTGGATCAGTTGCTGCCCGAATTAGAGGCTTGCCTAAAGCTCGGGATTTCCACTATTGATATCTTTCCGGCCGTCGATGATGCCTTGAAAGATCAAATGGCATCTTATAGTTGGGCTAGCGACAATTTTTATTTGAGAGCTATTTCCACTATTAAAAAAGAATTCCCTGAGTTGGTCGTCATGACAGACGTTGCCATGGATCCATATTCTTCTGATGGCCACGATGGCTTGGTTCAGAATGGGCAAATTCTCAACGACGAAACCTTACCCATTTTAGCCAAAATGACCATCGCTCAAGCGCAGGCAGGTGCAGACATCATTGGCCCCTCCGACATGATGGACGGCCGAGTTGGCTATTTGCGCAGTGCACTTGACGACAACGGCTTTACGGACGTCTCTATCATGTCTTATACCGCTAAATATGCCAGCGCTTTTTACGGTCCGTTCCGCGATGCGCTCAACTCAGCCCCCAAATCTGGCGATAAAAAGACGTATCAAATGAATCCGGCCAACAAGCGAGAAGCTTTGCTTGAGGCGCAGCTCGATTTCGAAGAAGGTGCCGATATGCTGATGGTCAAGCCAGCGCTTTGCTATTTAGATGTAATTTCCTTACTCAAGGAAAACTTTCCTGTGCCCATTACTGCTTACAACGTGAGTGGCGAATGTGCTATGGTCTACGCCGCTGCTCAAAACGGTTGGCTAGACTACGAGCGCGCAGTGGGCGAAATGCTACTGAGCATGCGCCGAGCGGGTGCCGATGCCATTCTGACTTACTTTGCCAAAGATTTTGCACAGTTTGTGCGTTCTTAATTGTATTGAAACATGCCTATAGAGCTTACTTCGAATTACCTCAGTCTTGAAGAATTTGAGCATTTACTCAACGCCAACGATTCACTCGTTTTATCAGCCGAATTACAGGAGCGCATCCAGACTTGTCGCGACTACCTCGATCAAAAAGTAGCCAATAGTACGCAGCTTATTTACGGCATCAATACGGGTTTTGGTTCGTTGTGCGATACAGCCATTAGCACTGCAGACCTCGAGGCTTTGCAACGCAATCTTGTTTGCTCGCACGCCTGTGGGATGGGAGAGGAAGTTCAGTTGGCCATTGTGCGCAGAATGTTGCTCTTGAAAGTACTTGGCTTATCTAAAGGCGCCTCTGGTGTTCAATTGGCAACAGTAGAACGCTTACTTTTCTTTTTTAACAACCATATTTACCCCGTCGTTTATCAGCAAGGCAGCTTAGGCGCTTCTGGTGACCTCGCTCCGTTGGCTCACCTCTCACTTCCACTAATAGGTGAAGGTGAGGTTTATTTTGAAAATCAGAAGATTAGTGCTAATGAATTAAATAAAAAGTTTAATTTAAAACCCATTGTTCTTCAATCAAAGGAAGGTCTCGCTTTGCTCAACGGCACGCAGTTTATGTCGGCTTATGCTACCTATGCTGTGGCAGAAGCATATCAATTGTTCGAAGGTTTCAATCAGGTGGCAGCACTTTCCATGGAAGCCTACGATGCCCGCAAAGATCCTTTCGCCGCAAACGTCAATGAAATCAGAAACCAGGTAGGGCAAATTCGCGTTGCAGCTTGGTTTAGAAAGCAGCTTGAAGGCAGTCAGATCATGGAGCAGGCCAAGGCGCATGTCCAAGATCCATACTCGTTTCGCTGCATTCCGCAAGTTCATGGCGCGAGTCTAGACACCATAGACCACGCGGCTCAAATTGTCACTAGAGAAATCAATGCCGTTACCGATAATCCAACGGTTTTCCCAGATGACGATCAAGTGGTGTCTGCCGGTAATTTCCATGGCCAGCCATTGGCGCTTATTCTCGACTTCTTAGCCATTGCCATGGCCGAAATGGGGAGTATCTCAGAACGCCGTACTTATAAATTGATTTCCGGCACACGCGGCCTGCCCGCATTTTTGGTCAAAAACCCTGGGCTCAATTCAGGTCTCATGATCACACAATACACTTGCGCCTCCATCGTAAGTCAAAACAAGCAACTTTGCACACCTGCATCTGTAGACACCATAGACAGTAGCAACGGCCAAGAAGACCACGTCAGCATGGGTGCGAATGCCGCCACCAAACTCTTTCGCGTTTTAGACAACTGTCAAAAAATACTCGCCATCGAACTCATTCATGCTGCGCAAGGTCTCGAGTTCAGAAGACCACTTCAGGCCGCCGTCTGGACAGAAGCATTGCACGCGCAATTCAGGGCAGTGGTACCAAGCCTCGAGACAGACCGCATTATGGCTACCGATATGCAAGCCGCCCAACAATTTTTAAAACAATACCTCGCTCATGAGTGATTTTGAAATGCAAGAAAACGAAGTCGAATTCAAAAAGAAAAGACCCGTTTTTTTATTGGTTTTAGTGATTTTATCTGGGGTCAATCTGGTTTTTAGTCTTTTTGGCGCTATGGGTGGTATGTTGGGTGCAAAACCCGATAAAGCCATGTACAAGAATGCCAAACTTGAATTTGCCAACATGCGCGAACAACTCGAGCAAGCCAACGCCGACGATTTCATTTATATTGTCGAACAAATGGAGGGCATAACCAACAATATGTTCAGGCATTTCCAAGCCTACAATACTTATCAATTTCTTGTCTTATTGCTCGGCTTAATTGGCGTTGTGCTCATGTATAAAGGCAGAAAGCTCGGTTTCCATTTCTATATCCTGTATTCCATTGGCTTGGTGGTCATTCCCTATGTGTTCAATCCCATATCAGGTATTCCTGCCATATTGACCATCGTGGGTGTGATTTATGGCGGTATTTGGGTGCTGCTATATAGCCGCAACCTACATTGGATGCAAGAAGGATAAATTCGGTATTTCGATTAGAATATCTTACCAGGGTTCAGGATTCCATTTGGGTCAAATACTTTTTTAATGCCCCGCATGAGTTCCAAACCATTGTACCCAAAAGCCAAATCCATGTAGGGTTTCTGAACCAAACCAATGCCGTGTTCACCTGAAATGGTGCCGCCCATGGCAACCACTTCCGTAAAAAGTTCGCGAATGGCTACCGTGAGTTCTTCGTTCCAGAAGGTGTCGCTGAGCTTACCCTTGATGATGTTGACGTGCAGATTTCCATCGCCGGCATGCCCGTAGCAAACCGATTCGAAGCCGTATTTTTGGCCAATGCGCTTCACAGTTGCCAGTAATTGTGGCAGCTGATACCGCGGCACTACCGTATCTTCTTCTTTGTAAACAGACTGAACCTTAACGGCTTCGCCGACTTTTCTGCGCAAACTCCAAAGCGTATTTTTTTGGGCTTCGGATTCGGCGAAAAGAATTTCATCGGTCGGATATCCCTCGAGCACTGCCAAAATACCTTCGCAATCCTTCATGAGTTGCTCAGGGTCAAAGCCGTCGACTTCAATGAGCAGATGAGCGGCGTGATTCTCCTTGACTTCAATACTGTAATCTTCCGAAAAGGCTTGCGACCATTTAAGGGCATTGTGCTCCATGAATTCAAGTCCACTGGGTGTAAAGCCCGCATTGAAAATGGCTGCAACAGCCTCGCATGCTTGCACGGCATCATAGAATGGCACCAACATGAGCAAGGTATGCGTTGGGTGCGGAATCAATTTGAGCACAATTTTGGTAACGAACGCCAGTGTGCCTTCTGAGCCTACCACCAATTGGGTCAGGTTATAGCCGGTTGCATTTTTGAGTACATTGGCGCCCGTCCACATGATGGTTCCGTCTGCCAAGACGACTTCTAGGTTGAGCACCCAGTCTTTGGTGACCCCATATTTGACGGCCTTTGGGCCTCCAGAATTTTCTGCTATATTCCCACCGATAAAGCATGAACCTTTGCTTGCTGGGTCCGGCGGATAAAACAAACCCTTTTCCTTGACTGCATTCTGAAGGGCTTCGGTGATGACACCGGGCTCTGTAATGACCTGCGCATTTTTTTCATCAATAGCGATGATGCGGTTGAGTTTTTCTGAACTGAGCAAGACGCCGCCGTGAATGGGTAGGCAGCCGCCGCTCAAGCCAGTTCTCGCACCTGCAGGCGTCACGGGGATGTTGTGTTGGTGACAATAAGCTAAAATTTGAGAAACTTCCTCTACATTTTGGGGCAGTAACACAACACACGGGGTGAAATGGAGGTCTTCGGTGTGGTCGTGGTTGTAGGCTTCACGCGTGTTGAGGTCTGATTTACAGCGATCTGCAAGCAAGGACTCAAAAAAGCTGAGGTCTTTTTGGTTGATGGTCTGAAACATTAGTCTGTGATTTTTTTGGCGCAAACAAAGAAAATATCTCGGGTGTTGATGGGAATAGCCGCTGCTTTTGGAATGCGCTTGTAGAGCCATTGATGCAGCCGACTGGGTTTCTTGTTGAGGATAAACAACGCAAAATAGATGAGGCCTAAAGACCTGTAAACAGGCGGGTATTTATAGAAAACAGGTTCAAAACCATGTTTGTTTAAAAGCGCCGACATGGATTTTTTAGTAAAATAATGGAGGTGTGTTGGCGGATGGATCATCCGCCATTTTTTGCCTTGAAGGCGAGGCAAGAGCGCGCCAAAGTCTCCGGTAGTAAGGTAGAGCAGCGCACCGGGTTTGCATTCCTTTTGTGCTTTGGCTAAAAAAGCGCCTGGGTCCGACAAATGCTCAATGACATCCCACATAAAAACGGCATCGTAGGTCTGAGTAAGAGAGACTTCTAAATAGTTCTCAGCAGAAAAGTGAGGTCCGTAATGTTGATTTGCGTACTGGATGGCATCTTGAGAAATATCAAAACCTTCGTAGTGGGTATTGGGGTAACATTTCTTCAAGGTTTCAAAGAAAAACCCATAGGCACAGCCAATTTCAAGCGTATTTTGGAGTGCAAGATGTTGTTTTTTAATTTGATTTACACGTTTTGCAAAATTGAGTTGCAAAATTTCTTTGTCGGCAAGGTAGTCTGCGTATTCTTCGCCTTTGAAATAGTTTTCGGCGTACAAATCTTGTAAATAAGCGTGGTCTAGTTGAAGGTTGGCCCAACCGTGTCCGCAATTTTGACACTTCAGTAGCGTATCGTCAAAAATGCGCCTGGTCTGTTTTGAATTACATATCGGACAATCCGTATTTTCCATGACAGCGAACTTAACTAAAAATGCTGAATTCTTGCCGACGGCACATTTTATTTTATCTTTGAGTAGAAAATGAAAAGCATGTCTCAAGAAGTATATTTAATTGACGGAATCCGCAGTGCCATTGGCAATTTTGGTGGCAGTTTAGCTGCCCTTCGCGCAGATGACCTCGCGGCCCAAGTGCTCGCAGGTCTTCTCGAGCGCCATCCAAACCTAGATCCAAAGAGCATAGAAGATGTTTTGTTGGGTTGTGCCAATCAAGCAGGCGAAGACAACCGAAATGTAGCCCGCATGGCTTCGTTATTAGCGGGTTACCCAATTGAAGTACCTGGCGAAACCGTCAATAGACTCTGTGCTTCTGGTTTAGCTGCAGCTGTCAACGCTACGCGCGCTTTGCGCAATGGCGAAGGAAATGTATATGTTGCCGGCGGCGTAGAGCACATGACGCGCGGCCCCTGGGTGATCTCCAAAACTTCTAGTGCGTTTGGCCGCGACGCCCAAATGTACGACTCGAGCTTTGGCTGGCGCTTTATCAATCCACAAATGGAGGCACTCTACGGCGTAGACAGCATGGGCATGACCGCCGAGAATTTAGCCGAACACTACCAAATCTCAAGAGCCGACCAAGATGCTTTTGCGTGCTGGAGTCAAGAAAAAACCGCCGCTGCTCAGGCCGCTGGTTTTTACACCGATGAAATTTTACCAATTGAAATTCCGCAAAAAAGAGGAGCGGCCATCGTTTTTGACAAAGATGAATTCTCCCGAGCCAATACCACAGCAGAAACCCTTGCTAATTTGCGTCCGGCCTTCAAAAAAGACGGCAGTGTTACGGCAGGCAATGCTTCTGGTCTGAATGACGGCGCTGCTGCTTTGCTTTTGGCCAATGAAGATGGAGTCCGTGAACACGGTTTACAGCCCATGGCTAAAATTTTGTCGGCAGCTGTGGCAGGCGTAGAGCCCCGCATCATGGGCATTGGCCCCGTGCCGGCAAGCCAAAAAGCATTGCAACGAGCCGGGCTTACTATAGATCAAATTGACCTGATCGAAATCAACGAAGCTTTTGCCGCCCAAGTGTTGGCTTGTACCCGCGCGCTTGGTCTAGCCGACCGCGATGCGCGCATCAATCCAAATGGCGGTGCAATTTCTCTTGGTCATCCACTCGGAATGTCGGGTGCGCGCTTGCTTTTAACCGCCGCCAGACAACTGCAGCGCAGCAATAAACGTTATGCTTTAGTAACCATGTGTATCGGCGTAGGTCAAGGATACGCGGCGGTCATCGAAAACGTAACCAAATGAAAATGACATCCATGCGTAGCTTTGGGATTTTATTGATTGCACTGACACTCTTTTCGTGCAAAAAAGAAGCAACGCGTTGGCGCACAGATTGGCTACTCCCCGTTTTACACGATACGCTCACACTGAACCAATACTACAACGATTCTACACTCAGTATCAATGGTTCCCAAATTGATGTCAATTTGAGCAGAACTATACTAGACCTCGGTCTTTCTGATCTCATTCAAATTCCCGACACCACAATTGCACAGCAATACCAAGCAAACTTTACGGTCAATAACGTGTCTCCGGGCTTTATGTTTGTCAATAGCATCAAAACCCATGAGCTCGATCTCGGCGATATCCAACTCAAAAAAGTGCGCGTATCCTCCGGGCAAATCCAACTCAAAGTATACAACCCACTCAATACTGCTGTTTTGTATCAAATTGAGTTACCTGGTGTCATGCAAAATGGTCAAGTTTTTGTGCAGAACTACACCGTTGCTCCGGGCACGGTACAAAACCCTACAATTGCCACAGAAACCATCAATTTAAGTGGTTACGAGATCGATTTAGGTGGACTACAAGGTTTAGAGTTCAATCAGTTGCAGTCCAAACTTACCCTTAAAACAGATCCTAACGGCCAAACTGTTTCCATATACAACAATCAAATATTCAAATTTGAAGCCGCCTTTCAAAACCTACGCTTCGATTACGCCAAAGGTTTTTTTGGCGCAACGGTCATTGCAGGCCAAGAGCAATTTAACTTGCCTTATCTCGACCTCATTACCAACGGCAGTATATCACTTCCCGATCTCGACCTTGGTTTGCAAATAGAAAATGGCTTTAAAATGGCGCTTCGCGCCCAAGTTGATGAGCTGAGCGCTACCAATACACAAGGTCAATCCGTTTCATTAAATGCGCCGAGTATCGGCCCCAGCATGTATTTGGCGCCGGCAACGGGTTCTTGGAATACACTTCAGCCAAGTACCTTGAACCTACAATTCAATCAGAACAATAGCAATATCAAAGCATACCTCGAAAATCTTGGTGCCAATCAACAGGTTACTTACCAATTACAACCCAATCCTTGGGGAAATACCTCAGCAGGGCACGACGAAGCATTTGCTAATAGCCGCCTTCGCATCAAAATGAACGCGCAAATGCCCATGGCGCTTCAGGCCGATGGCCTCACCCTACAAGACACCTTCGATATCGATCTTTCTCAAGACCTCCAAAAATCACATGTCACTGCAGCAACACTTATTTTGGATGCCACCAATGCTTTTCCTTTTAGTTGTGACATCGTCTTGTATTTCATGAAGGATGGTCAGGTTTGGCATACAGTTATTGCCGATGCACAGTTGGTCTCGGCGCTCCAAGGTCAAGTTGACCCTAGCGATGGCCTACTTAAAAAGAAAAGTAAGCTTAAAATTGTCTTGCCGCCTGCATTGGTTGCCAATCTTCAAGACCTCAATCAAGTTGCCGTGAGCGCAAACTTTGCTACCACTGATCCAGGCACTGGTTTGGCGGTTCAACAGGCTGTTCAAGCCCATGCTTTCTTGGGGCTCCAACTTCAACTGCAGTTACAAACTCAAATCCGACCCTAATGCGACTGCTCTTCCTTTTTTTGCTCCTGGGTGCGCAACTTGCACAAGCTCAACAAGCGTTGTTGTTAGATACTTATGGTACCTACAACAGTACAGGTGTCCGCCGGCAAGTCGCCGATGCCTTCTTTTACGGTGGCCTCATCGACTCCAATGAAATCAGTCGTTCACTTTCAGGGCTTCAAAAGCGCAATACCTTTGGCTTGCAAATGGGTTTGAATGCCCAATGGCAAACACCTTGGTCTGTTTCCAAAGATGCCCAAAAATGGGGCTTTAGCTACAAATGGGTGTTCAATGCGGGTATACAGCAATATGCGGGCTTGCAGTTTTCAAAAGATCTTTTCGGCATGGTATTTCAAGGAGGTTTGCCCTATATCGGCGACACCCTAGACATCGGTAATTTGCGTGCAGAAGCCACGACCTTCTCTAAAATTGGAATCGGTTTTGGCAATAAGGCTAGCCAATCTACCTTTGTTTTGAACTTTGTAGCCGTCCAACGAAACTTAGCTGCCTCCTTGTCTAAAGGATCTTGGTATCAAACACCTTCTTCTGCCCAAATAGAGCTCGGACTCACGGGTCAAGCCAAATTCAATAGAGCATCGGGCCAAGCCTATGGCTTGTCTCTCGATATAGATTACCGCTTTGGGTCCGCAGACAGCACTTCCAACGAACAACAATTTCAACTCCTCATTCAAAATTTAGGTGTTGCAAGAGCAGTGCAGTCTACTTCATACAGCATGTCGGGAACATTACAATACAGTGGCTACTCCTTCGCCACTTGGCAACAATCGAGTGTCGAGCAACTCGCGCAAGCATTTTTAGATTCATTGGGCTATGAGCAAGCACTCGTCTCGAACTGGATTTTACTACCTGCTCAGATACAGTTATCCAAAATCATAGACCCGGAGAGTCAGCAGCGTCTCGCAGCATATTATGGCGCTCAATTTATGTTGAGGCAAACTTATACGCCCTTGGTTTATGCAGGAGCACAACTCAAGGTCAAGCAATTCTGGCGCACTGGAATAGGCCTGGCCTATGGTGGTTTTGGTGGCTTGCGCATGCAAGCATACAGCGCCTTTCAATTCAAACGATCCCAATTACTATTGCGCTCTGATAATTGCACCTTGCGCAATGGGGCTTCACTTTATCTTCAATTCCGATGCGATATCTAGGTTTGTTCGTCTTTTTGGCTTGGGTGTGGAGCGCAGGAGCGCAAAACCGTTTTTACAAGCTCTATTCGGGTTCTGGTTTCGACAAAGCTGAAGACGTCTTAGCTTTGCCAGACTCTTCCTATCTCGTTGCAGGAATCAGCGGAAGTTGGGAAGAAAACGCACAGGGCTTCCTCATGAAAATCGATCAGTTTGGAACTTATCAATGGAGCCAAGCTTATGGTGCCCAAGAAACCGAAGAAATCAAGCGCGTATTTCATAGGCCGGGTATGGGATACTACCTAGCCGGAATGTCTAGCTCCTGGACCACAGGCGGCTATGACCCCATGCTTGTATTTACCGATCTGAACGGTACACAGCAATGGATCAAAACCTATCCTCATCCTAGTTGGGAGCGCATCCACGACGGTGTTCAAACCGTCGATACCGGTTTTGTATTGGTGGGCGAGCGCCTGGCCACCATTGGCGGCTCGGCAGATGTGTTGTTGCTACGCCTAGACAAAAACGGCGATACTCTTTGGACCAAATCCATCGGTTCTTCAGGTCACGACTGCGCCCGTAGTATTCTTCGGATACAAGACACCTTGTTTGCAGTAGGCGGGGAGTGGACCCTCCAAGATTCAATGGTCCAAAAAGGATTTGTAGGCTTGTTCAACGAACAAGGGCAAATGCTTTGGTTCGATACCCTCGGTGTGGCTGCCGGCGACCACGCCGTACTTGACCTCACTCAAACACCTTTTGGAATCCAATTTGCGGGATATCGCACGGTTTCGGCAGCGAATCACGATAAATTTTCCGGTATGATAGCCTTAGACGGCAGTATTACTGCTCAAAACGCTCCGTTAGATGGCGCCATGATCTCCGACGACATCATTCAACAAATTGCCTATGTTCAGCAACTAGATGCTTGTGCACAAGGTATTCAAGTACAAAACCAAGGCACTTACCCAGAGCCTTATGATCTCAATATTGGCTATGGAGATGCACTCTTCGGGTATTGGTTGGGTTGGCCCGTCACAGCTATTCTCAATCAGGGTTATGATCATTGCGGCAATATCAAGCCAACGCTCGATGGCGGCTTTATTGCCGTTGGCATGAACTCCGTAATTATCGATGGTCAGAATCAACTCAATGGGGGTAGCAACATTTTTGTATTGAAGGTCAATGGCGATGGCTCGGCTTATGTGCAAACCGATACAGTCTTTACCACCAATCAGCTAGTGGGGCTTAAGCCGGCTTTTGAAGGAAGCAAAGTCTTGGTGTTTCCCAATCCCGTTTCAGCAGATTTAACGATTGTTTGGTCGGCTAACGAGGCAAAAGAAATTGAATTATACAACGCACAGGGCTCGTTGCTTCTTAAAGAGATTGCGTTTGCACCGTTTGGCATTCCAATGACCAATCTTGCAAGTGGTCTCTATCTATTGAAACTAGAGGGGCAAAGTTATCCGATCATCAAGCCTTGAGCTGTTTTCTTCGGGCTCTTTCCTTTATGATCAGGCCGAGTTCTCGGCTGGTTTGTCCCGCAACTGAAGTGTTTTCGTCTGCTCTTCGCAGCAAATAGGGCAACACCTCGTGAACAGGGCCAAAAGGCACGTATTTAGCAACTTGATACCCTGCATCCGACAAATTATAGGAAATGTGGTCAGACATTCCTAAGAGCTGAGCAAAGTAAAATTTAGGGTCATTGGGAGCAACTTGTTCTTTATGAAGTAACGTGGCAAGGTACATCGAGCTATTTTCGTTGTGTGTGCCGGCACAAACGGAAAAGACTGCTCTATTGGCCACTAAAAAGTCAAGCGCGGCATCGTAATCTTTGTCAGTACTCGCTTTGTCAGGTTGAATGGGCGAGGGGTAGCCCATTGCTTGCGCTCTGGCGCGTTCTTTTTCCATGTAGGCCCCACGCACCAACTTGACGCCATATTTTATTCCCGCATTTTTAGCGCGCTCGTATTCTGCATGCAAATAAGCCAGGCGGTCGTGGCGGTACATCTGGACAGTGTTATAGACAATGCAATGTGTTTGATTGTATTTGCACATCATGTCGAAAGCCCATTGATCAATAGCAGTCTGGATCCAGGTTTCTTCGGCGTCGATAAACAAGCGTGTTTGGTGGCGTGCTGCTGCCGCACAAATTCTATCTATTCTCTCCATTATTGCGGAAATCCCGGCTCTTTCATCGGGCGTAAATTCTCTGAAATTTTCACCTTTACGCGTCGCTCTTAACTGACTCGAGACCAACTCCAGTAAATGATGTTGGGCAATTCCAGTAATTTTAAATACGGCGAACGGAATGTGTTTATCCGTGGCAGATTTCTCTATGGTCTCGATGATGATTTGCGTGGTTTTTTCGAAGTCGTCTTCTTGGGTTTTACCTTCGACAGAATAATCTAGAATAGTGCCAATACCAAATGCGGCTAATTGTTCGATTGTATGATCGCATTCTTGGATGCTCTCGCCGCCGCAAAATTGCTTAAAAATGGTTTTTTTGATCAGGCCCTTTATTGGCAGGTGTATTTGGAGTGCCAACGGCGTCAGGAGCTTGCCTAGTTTCACAATGGCCGGTGCGCCAATGATCTTGAAAAGCAAGTAAGCACGTTGGAGGTCCTGCTTGTTTTTGGAGCGAAATGCAATTTCGGTATTGTCGAAAGAAATCATGTCCCAAAATTAAGGTCTTTTCGTAAATTTGAACCATGCAAATGGCTTCTTTTTCCGAACAACCGCGTCCGTTTGAATGGGGGCCTCTTCTAGACTCCTCCTTTTCTTCATTCCTTTCGCAATATGCACCTGCAAAAATCGCCATTTTAGTCGATGAAAACACCCATGACCACTGCCTTGAGTTTTTATTGACAGCCTTTGAAGCCTTAGCTGAGGCCGAGGTCATTCTCCTGCCCGCAGGTGAGCAAAACAAAGTGCTCGAAGTTTGTTTTCAAATATGGGAAACGCTTACAGAAGCTGGTTTTGGTCGCCATGACCTACTGATTAATTTAGGTGGAGGCGTTGTCACTGATTTAGGCGGCTTTGTTGCATCCGTTTACAAGCGCGGACTTTCATTTATCAATATCCCAACAAGTTTGCTGTGCATGGTAGATGCTTCTATTGGTGGCAAGACGGGTATCGACTTTGCAGGCTATAAAAATCAGCTTGGCACCTTTCAAGAGCCCATCGCAACCTATATTGATACCGGGTTTTTAGCAACACTTCCAGAGGTGGAGTGGCGCAATGGTTTTGCCGAACTCCTCAAGCATGCGCTGATTTCAGATCACGTACTATGGGAAAAGCTCTCAAAAATTCAAAATATCCAACAAGAACTTCAATCTGAAACGATTTTGCAAGGGGTTCAAATCAAAGCGCAAATTGTTGCCCAAGATCCATCAGAAAAAGGCTTGCGAAAAATCCTGAATTTTGGCCATACCATTGGACACGCGCTAGAGTCCTATAATCTAGATACAGATCAGCCGCTTTCACATGGTCATGCAGTTGCGCTCGGAATGCTCATTGAAGCGCAGCTATCTCAAATGAAATTAGGTTTGCCAGATGAGGTACTTCGCGAAATTAAAGCCGTCATCCATAAGTTTTATGCGCTTCAAATTCCAAATGATGTGCAAGCCATCTGGAAACTCATGCAACAAGACAAAAAAAATGCGCAAGGAATGGTACGGGTGTGTTTGTTAAGGCAAATAGGCACTTGCATTTACGACCAGTCACTGTCTTTTGAAGATTTCGAAAAAGCCCTGCTTTATTTTCGTACTGAAGAATAAAAAAAGGCCTCCGAAGAGGCCTTTTCCTTACAAGCTAGTTGGAAGCACCAACTTGCAATGCGTTACTTGACGATGGTCATTTCGTCCACGATGTGTTTGGCACCTGCATATTTGTCAATGATAAATAAGACATAGCGGATATCTACGTTAATGGTCTTTTGCAATTTTTGATCAAAAATCACATCTCCGGCCATCGCTTCAATATTGCCATCAAAAGCCAAACCGATGAGTTCACCGTTTCCATTCAATACAGGAGAACCTGAATTCCCACCCGTGATATCGTTGTTGGTCAAGAAGTTAACTGGCATATAGCCGGCTTTATCTGCATAGGGGCCAAAATCTTTTTTAGCGTTAAGTTCGATGAGGCGCTGTGGCAAATCGAATTCTTCATCGTTTGGTTTGTATTTGTTGATGGTCCCTTGAAGTGTTGTATAGTTGTTGATTTTGGCATCGTTGCGCTTGTCTGCAGGAAGCGCGCTTACTTTACCGTAAGTAAGACGAAGCGTGCTATTCGCGTCTGGATACAAAATAGTGCTCAAGCCAGATTCTCTCAGACCAGCAACGAGTAAGCGGTATGCGCGGTTGTAGTCGTCGGTGAGTTTGATGAGTTCATCAGATCGCTTCATGAGGTGTGCTAGCATGTCTACTGACAATTTGAAAAGTGGATCATTGCTGAGATGACCTTCGCTAGGTGCTTCCAAGAATGCCAACATGCCATTTTTGGAGGCGAGAATAGACATCGCAAACATGGCGCGCACTTCGTTTTTAGACGATCCATCTGCGTACATGCTTGCCACTCCGTTGGCGAGTTCGTAATTCGCTTTGGCCGCGTAAAGGTCAAGTCCATTGATGAGGACATCCATTTCTGCCGGACCGTAGGTTGTTTCAAAAAACTCATTGATGGCTGCTGTGAGGTCAGCTTTCATGGCGCTCCTTTTGGCAGCATCTGCTTTGGCATAAGCCATGAGCTGCGCACCCAAGCCACGTGAAATGCCTGCATATTCTGAGTTGCGAACGAGAATAGAAAGGTAGTTGTCGTGTCTTGATTTGTCGTTGGTAGCGCTGTAGAAATTGTTGAGCGTGCTCACTACTGAGCCGTATTTTGCTTTGTTTTCAGGCTTGTTGGCCCAAGCGTCGAATTTAGCTTCGTTTTTGGCTTTGGCAGCAGCTGTTTGGAATTTGGTCAATGCATCGATCATGCCTTGGCGGTTTTTCCAGTAGTTGGCGGTGCGCGCATACTTAGAAGCGTAGTTCAATCGAACAGAAGCATCTTTATCCATGTAGAATTTCATGGCGTCCATGGCGGTTTTAGAGGCCTCTACCCAAGCTGGGTAAGCGTATTTGACGTTTTGGTCGATGCCACCTGCAGGCAACCAACGATTGGTGCGGCCTGGATAGCCCATAATCATGGCGAAGTCGCCTTCTTTTACACCATTGAGGTTGATTGGAAGGTGGTGTTTTGGATGTAATGGAACGTTTGCGGTGCTGTAGTCTGCAGGATTGCCATTGGCATCTGCATAGACGCGGAACATAGAGAAGTCTCCGGTGTGGCGTGGCCATTCCCAGTTGTCGGTGTCGCCACCAAATTTTCCGATGCTGTTTGGAGGCGTACCTACCAAACGCACATCTTTGAAGTCTTGGTAAACAAAAAAGTAAAATTCGTTACCTTGGAAAAAAGAGCGAACAGAAACGACATATTTGCCGCCTTCACTGTTTTCTTTTTCGATGAGTGCGATTTCTTCGCGGATGATTTTATCGCGCTCGGCTTCAGACATGCTGTCTGAAACTTTGGACATAATGCGCTTGGTGCAGTCATCCATGCGGACAAAAAAGCGCACATACAAAGATTTTGGCTTGAGCTCTTGACTGCGGTCTGCAGCCCAGTAGCCGTTCGTAAGGTAGTCGTGCTCTGGAGAAGAGAGCTCTGCAATGGCATCGTAACCACAGTGGTGGTTGGTCAAAAGTAAGCCGTCTTTTGAAATGAGCTCTGCTGTGCATCCGCCATTGAACTGCACAACTGCATCTTTCAAGGAGGAGTTGTTGATGCTGTAGATTTCTTCTGCGGTGAGTTGCAGACCCATTTTTTGCATGTCGCGGTGATTGAGGCGGTCGATGAACATCAAGAACCACATGCCTTCGTCGGCACGAACAAATAACCCTACAAATAAGAAGAGGGCAAGCGTTATACGTTTAAATTGTGTCATGATTTATTTTTTGTTTGGCGAAGATACGTAAAGTTTTTTTTTCATTCGACTCAAGCTTTCGGGCAAAATACCGAGGTACGAAGCGATCTGGTGTTGGGCGACTAATTGCTCGATACCTGGGTGTCTGTTCAGGAGCTCTTGATAACGCTCTTCGGCATGTGCCGAGACGGTCATTAGGAAGCGTTTTTGCAACACGGCCAGCGTGCGTTGTGCCATGATGCGAAACAAGCGTTCGAGCGAAGGAACTTTATCAAAAAGGAATTCGAGGTCCTCTCTGGAAATTTCAAGCATGTAGCTATCCTCGAGGGCTTGAACATTCAGTGTGGCGACGTCGTCAAAATGAAAAGCGGAGAGGTCTCCGACCCACCAATCTGGAAAAGCAAAGTACAAGACATGTTCGTTGCCTTTTGCGTCGGTATAAAAAACCCGCAGCGTTCCTTGAACTACAAAGCCTTGCTGGAAATGCTTGGAACCCTCTTTCAAAAAAAAGTCTTTTTTCTGGACTTTTCTAAGGTGATAGTAGTTCTTCATCAATTCCAATTCCTCGTCTTTGAGCGGCACGCGCTGGCTCATGTAATCAAATAATTTTTGATAGGCTGCTTGAAGGACCATTTGTTCTATTTGGGAAGGTGTCTGATGCGCCATTCGGTCGGGTGTAAATTATTGAAGCGTTGTCCAATTTGCTTGATCATTGCAATCGGTTGTTCGGCGTAAGTGAGGAGATAAAAGCCAGCAGGTGCTTCCCATTGCTGACTCTGGCCGTTCAGCATCTGAAGAGCTTCGCTTAAATCGAGCGCTTTTTCTGGGAGTTGCCAGCGCAGCGACAGGCTGTAAACCATATCGTAGCCTGGAGTCCAAGATTTTTTGTACGCAGTGGCAACATGTAAACCTTTTTTCAAAAATTTGAGTGGTTTGATGCGCGCGTAAAAGTCAAGTCCAAAAGGGGTGCTGGCCAAAACAACGTCATCTTCTTGCCAAAAAAGGAAGTCTTTGCTTGTGTTCAATAGTGCACTCAAGTCTTTAGGAATACCCGTGTTTATTTGATTTTTCGCAGTTTTGTTTTTGCTTTTACTTGGGCTTGTTTTTTGAAGCGCAGCGATGTAAAACCCTTCGCTTTTTACATGATTTGGGAAGAAGTAATAGCCAATATCGTTTCTATCGGGTTGGAGGCCTTCAAAATGAGGAAGCTGGACCTTTTGAGCGCTCTGCTGACGTAAGTAAGGAAGCAATTGCTGCTCGTTTTCTGCTGGGTTGAAAGTGCAAGTCGAGTAGAGGAGGTAGCCGCCTTCTTTGAGCAGTGGCCATACTTCTTCAAGGATAGCTGTTTGTCTGAGCGCGCAGCCAGCCGCATTGGCAGTGCTCCATTCTGTTCTCGACTGTGGATCTTTGCGAAACATGCCTTCGCCGGAGCAAGGCGCATCTACAACCAGCACATCGACTTGGCCATCGAGTACGTGAAGTTCTTCGGGTTTATGGTTGCAAACAAAAACATTGGAATAGCCCCATTTGCTGAGGTTTTCGCTCAAGATATATGCCCGAGACCGATTGATTTCATTGGCCAATAAGACCCCCTTGTGGTCCAAAAAACTAGCAAGGAGTGTGCTTTTGCCGCCCGGAGCTGCACTGAGGTCTAAAACCACCGGATGCTCAGGGAGTTCAAGTTGCTTTAACACTTGTTCTAAATACATAGATCCCGCTTCTTGAGGGTAGTATGCGCCCGCGTGGAAAAGTGGGTCGTAGGTGAAAGCGGGTCTTTCTGGTAAATATACGCCGGTGCTGCTCCAAGGAACTTTGCTACTATTCTCAAATGATGCAACCCGCTCTGGGTGCATGCGAACGGAGGTTGGGGCTGCCGTATCCAAGACTTCTAGTAACTTGTCAGCAACAAAAGTATCTTGTCGGATGCGCTCAATGAATGCTTGGGGCAATGGAGTCATTCTCAAAATTACTTCTTTTTTGAAAAAAGCAGTTGTGCTACCTCAGTCGTGTTTGCATTTGCGCTCACTATTGCATTCACATTGTAGGGAGGTATGCTGATGACTTTTTGATGGTCGCACAATACATATTGCGCTTTGCGAAGCGGAGCAGGGATGCCCATTTCTTTCAGAATTTGCAGTACTTTTTTACTGCCTTTCATCCCCGAAACACGAATGCAGTCGCCTGGTTGTATCTTTCTTAGATAAAGGTCGCCATCGACTCGTTGTAAATCGATGAAAAAAGAGGTCTTATTTACGCCATTCGGTTTAAAATTGGCTTTGGCATCATGAAGCTCGAAGGTCCAATTGAAATCGGTGGCACTGACCAATGCCATTTTGTCTTTCTGCCGAACTAAATATAGCGTTTTGCCCGAATCGGCATGCTTCCAAGTGAGGTATTTGCCATTTTCGGCGTAAAATAAATCGCGAATTCTTCGGATCACATGAGTGGGTATCTCTAAAATTTTAAATAACTCAACAATTTGATATGATGTAAGTTGTGATACTTTATTTAATTCAATACTTGAATTTATATTGAAAAGAGATAGCGCCTCTTGAATTGCATTTTCTTGGGATTGAATCTCCAAAGCAAACTGTTTTTGTAGTAGCGCTACGGACTGATCTATTGTCGGGACTTGATCGCGCAAAAACGGTTGTAGTTCTAGG
>Ga0102899_1000212_pt1 | contig 24632 bp, 16 predicted proteins | sample Colrivmeta1555B3_FD_78455 | JGI IMG/M metagenome (GOLD analysis project Ga0102899, IMG submission 78455) | Estuarine microbial communities from the Columbia River estuary - metaG 1555B-3 | ecosystem: Environmental > Aquatic > Marine > Intertidal zone > Estuary | place: USA: Columbia River... | reverse complement strand
CCTTATAATAGTGATATTCAGACTGTAGATCAGTTGGAAAATAAAACATTTGCAATTTCCAGAGAGGGATCCGGGTCTCATTTGATGAGCTATGTAAAAGCAGACCAAGAAAACTGGGATATTTCTAAGCTGAAATTCAATATTGTAGGGGATGTCTATGGAGGTCTTTGGGCTCTTGAAAACAATGAAGCCCAAGCCTTTCTTTGGGAGAAATATACAACACATCCATATACTGAACAAAAAAAATGCAGGTATATTGATGAGGTTGTTACACCTTGGCCATGTTTTGTTATTGCCGTAAGAAATGAGGTTTATAACAAATATAAAGATGAGCTTAAAACGATGTGTGAAATAGTGAATAACAAAGCTTCCGATTTAAAAAAGAACGAAAACGTTGTAGAAATAATCTCTTGGAGATATAATTTAAGAATGGGACAAGTTCAGAATTGGTTAAATGAAACAGATTGGAATTATAATGGAATCGAATATCCTTTGTCTTTCGAAAAAGCTGTGTCTTATTTATTGAAATTGAATCTGATTTCTGAAGAAGAAGCATTGGATTGGAGAACTAAATTATTTTAAATGAGTAAAGTAGGTGTGTTGTTGATTCAACTTGGAACTCCTGACAGTCCTAAAGTTAAGGATGTTAGAAGGTATTTAAGTGAATTTTTAAATGATCCAAGAGTAATTGATTTGCCTTGGCTTGGTAGAAAATTATTAGTCAATGGAATTATTGTTCCGTTTAGAGCTCCTAAATCTGCCAAAATTTATAAGGAATTATGGGAATTTGGCAATGGAGTGTCTCCATTGATTACACATACGGAATCTCTTCAGAAAAAATTACAGAAGCGATTTAATGAGGAGGATGTTCACATTCATATTGCAATGAGATATCAAAATCCTTCCATGTATGATGAGTTGGAAAAAATGCGTGTTATTGGGTACCATAAAATTATTATTCTTCCACTTTTCCCACAATATGCTAGTGCTTCAACAGGTTCAGCGCTAGAATTAGCAATGAATATTATTCGTAAATGGTGGGTTGTTCCTGAAATAGTTACAGTGAATCAATTTTGGGATTCAGAAGGGTATATAGATTCTATTATTCAGAGAGCAAAGGAGTTCAATGTTGCAGATTATGACCACGTACTCTTTTCTTATCATGGATTGCCTGAAAGACACGTAGATAAAGTATATGAGGGAACTGATTTGTGTTCAGACCAACCTTGTGAAACGGAGATGAATGAGCACAATGTCTTTTGTTATAAAGCGACTTGCTATGCCACGACTAGGTTATTGGTTGAAAGACTTGGACTGAAAGAAGGGGACTATACTGTTTGTTTTCAATCTCGCTTAGATAAGAAATGGCTAACGCCTTTTTCTGACAAAGTTGTAGAAGAACAAGGGAAGAAAGGCGCGAAAAAAATTCTAGCATTTAGTCCTGCGTTTGTAGCTGATTGCCTAGAGACGATAATCGAAATAGGAGATGAGTATCAAGAAATTTTTGAAGCAAATGGTGGTGAGAAAATTCAATTAGTTCCGAGTTCAAACGATCATGATCGATTCGTTGATTGTCTCGAAGAGATAGTTAGAGAAAAGCACTAAAATTCAAGTAATTAATCAAATACTTTTTTATTCACAAAGTAACTTCGTAAATTTGCAATGAATAAAAAAGAAATCAAAATTCAAATATGAGTACTACTGAAAAATTAATGTATAAAGTAAAAGATATCAGCTTAGCTGATTGGGGAAGAAAAGAAATCCGTTTGGCTGAAGCAGAAATGCCAGGTCTTATGGCGTTGCGTGAGGAGTATGGTGCTTCTAAGCCATTGGCTGGAGCAAGAATTGCAGGATGTTTACACATGACAATTCAAACTGCTGTTTTAATTGAAACGTTAGTAGAACTTGGTGCAGATGTTACTTGGTCTTCTTGTAATATATTCTCTACTCAAGATCATGCAGCAGCAGCAATTGCAGCAGCAGGAGTGCCTGTTTATGCATGGAAAGGGTTAAACGAGGAAGAATTTGATTGGTGTATCGAGCAAACTTTATTTGCATTTAAAGATGGTCAACCGTTAAATATGATTTTAGATGATGGTGGTGATTTAACAAACATGGTTTTTGATCGTTACCCTGAATTAACAAAAGACATTAAAGGTTTATCTGAAGAGACTACAACTGGTGTTCATAGATTATACGAGCGTAAGAAAAAAGGAACTTTAGTTATGCCTGCAATCAATGTTAATGATTCAGTTACTAAATCGAAATTTGATAACAAATACGGTTGTAAAGAATCTTTAGTTGATGCTATTCGTCGTGCTACTGATACAATGATGGCTGGTAAAGTTGCTGTTGTTTGTGGATATGGTGATGTTGGTAAAGGTTCTGCTGCTTCGTTATTAGGAGCTGGGGCAAGAGTTATCGTTACTGAAATTGATCCAATTTGTGCTTTACAAGCTGCAATGGACGGATTCGAAGTTAGAAAATTAGAGTCTGTTGTTGGTGCTGTTGATATCGTTGTTACTACGACTGGTAATAAAGACATCGTTCAAGGTCATCACTTTGAAGCAATGAGAGATAAAACGATTGTTTGTAATATCGGTCACTTTGATAATGAAATCGATATGGGTTGGTTGAACAAAAATTACGGATCTACTAAGGTTGAAATTAAGCCTCAAGTTGATATGTATGACATCAATGGAAAAGATATTATTGTATTGGCTGAAGGTAGACTAGTAAATCTTGGTTGTGCAACAGGTCACCCATCTTTTGTAATGTCTAACTCATTTACAAATCAAACATTAGCTCAATTGGAATTATGGAACAATACATCAGCTTATGAAAACGATGTATACATGTTGCCTAAACATTTGGATGAGAAAGTAGCAAAATTACACCTTGCGAAAGTTGGTGCTGAACTTACAGAATTAAGAGCAGATCAAGCTGAGTATATTGGAGTAGAAGTTGCTGGACCATTTAAGCCAGAGCACTATAGATATTAATCAAATAATATTCAATAAAAAAAGCGATTCGAAAGAATCGCTTTTTTTTGTGTAAAATATTCTAATTATCTAGAAACAATACTCATTCGCATCGATGATTCGTTGTGCAATTAGCTGTCTTGCTTCTTTTGGGTTAAATGAATCTGTTTTTGTGAAACGTTTCAAGCCCATCAACATCATTCTCGCTTCATCACCTTCAGCAAAAGAGTTTATAGCATCTTTCCCAGCTTTATTGATTCTATCTGCAGCGTCATAAAAGAATGTTTTTGCCATAGCAATTTGTGCGGCACATGCTTCTTCACCTTTCATAGAAATCATTTGCTGTACTCTTAATAAAATGGATTCTGCCAAGTAGGTTTCAATAGCTAAGTCAGCGATATTCATTAAGACTTCTTGTTCTTTGCTCATAGACTGCATTAATTTTTGAACTGCAGAACCAGCGACCATTAAAATGGATTTTTTAAATCCTTTCAATGCATTTTCTTCGAATCCTAAAGCCTCTTCAGGTTGTTCGCTCATTTCAGGGATGCTCATTAACTCCCCAGCTACGGCCATTGCTGGTCCCATCAAGTCAAGTTCTCCTTTCATTGCTCTTCTTAGGACCATGTCAACTGTTAGAAGTCGATTTATTTCGTTTGTTCCTTCAAAAATTCGATTAATTCGTGCATCTCTATATGCTCTTTCTACTGAAGATTCAGCAGAGTATCCCATACCTCCATATATTTGTACGGCTTCATCCACAACATAATCTAAAGCCTCCGAACCTGCAACTTTTAATATAGCACATTCTGGAGCGAACAATTCAATTCCTTTCAATGTAGCAGTTTCTTTATCAATTCCTTCTGCGATAAATCCAGCAATTGCATCGTCAATGTTTTGACCTGCTCTGTATGTTGCAGACTCAACAGCAAAGGTTTTAATTGCTTGTTCTGCTAGTTTATAGCGGATGGCTCCATATTTAGCTATAGAGCGACCAAATTGTTCTCTCTCGTTCGCGTATATAACTGATGCAGTGATGGATTGTTTTGCACCTCCCATAACACCTGCGGCAAGCTTAATACGTCCAATATTTAAGATATTCAATGCTATTTTAAATCCATTTTCTCGTTCAGAAAGCATGTTCTCAACGGGTACAGATACATTATTAAAAAACACTTGTCTTGTAGAAGAACCTTTGATTCCCATTTTGCGCTCTTCAGGATTTAAGGTTATGCCTTCAGAATCTGCTTCAACTAAAAATGCGGTTAGTTTTTCATCATCATCAATCTTTGCGAAAACGGTGAAAAGATTTGCAAAGCCTGCATTAGTAATCCACATCTTTTGTCCGTTTAAGATGTAGCTTTTTCCGTCATCAGAAAGTTTAGCTTTTGTTTTTCCAGAATTAGCATCAGACCCTGCACTAGGTTCTGTTAAGCAATACGACGCTTTCCATTCTCCACTCGCTAATTTAGGTATGTATTTTTTCTTTTGATCGTCATTCCCGTAATACATCAATGGCAAAGTTCCAATACCCGTATGCGCACCATAAGCTACAGAAAATGAATAGCCGTTAGCTAACCTTTCAGTTGCAAGGAGGGATGTTTTAAAATCCATACCCATACCACCTAACTCTTCTGGTATTGTCATTGCTAAAAGACCAAGTTCGCCTGCTTTCTCCAAAATTGAAGGCATTAATCCTTCTTCCATTTTGTCAATGCGTTCAATGTGAGGTAAAACTTCTGCATTTATGAAGTCATCACACATTTTTGCAATCATTTTTTGTTCTTCACTCCATGATTCAGGAATAAAAATATCTTGCGGTTGAACATCGCGAATAATGAATTCGCCTCCTTTTATTGGTTGTGGTTTTTTCTGTGACATGGTTTAATATAAGTTATGGTGTTGAAACGAATATAATAATTTTTTCACATAAACTATGCGTGCATATTAAAGAATTTATTTCGATAGCTCTATTTTTAATTTTTTTCCTTTTACTTTTTCTCCTTTTATTCTTCCTAATGTTTGTCTTACCTTATCTCGCGCGATAGCAACATAAGAAGTGTGGTCTAAGACATTGATTAGTCCAATTTCATTGGGTTTTAATTTTCCTACTTTTGAAAGGAAGCCAACGAAATCAATCTTATTTATTTTGTCTTTTTTACCTGCACTAAAGTAAATTGTTTCAAATTCTGGGAGTGGGTACAAGTTTTCAGTGTTTTTTATCGAAAACTGTTTGTTTGGTTTTTCGATGTATTCTGGAAGTTGTGTATTGTCACCGATGAATAGGTATACATTTCCAGTACTTTCCATCCTTGCTGTTCTACCATTCCGGTGAATAAAAGCTTCCTTACTACTAGGGTATTGATAGTGAACAACATGTTCTACATCTGAAATGTCAAGTCCTCTGGATCCAAGATCAGTACACACTAAAATGTTAGCGCTTTTATTTTTAAATTTTATTATTGCTCTTTCTCGATCTTCTTGTTCAAGACCTCCATGATATCCAATTGAAGTAATTTCATGGTCTTCAAAAAACCCAACGATATCATCAACAACTTCTCTATAATTACAAAAAAGAATTGTTCTTTCTAGTTGAAATTGATTCATCAATCCTATGAGAGCCCCCTTCAAGTCTTTTTGATAGTCGACAAAATAAGTGGTTAAATCAATCGTGTCGTCCTCTTTAATGAAATTAATTGTTTCAGAAGAGTCATCATCATTTCTGTAAGGTGTTTCATCAAGTTCGGTTGCAGAAACAAACATACGGGTACTTAAATCCCCAAGTTTGTGATGAATAAAATCGAGTTCTTCTTTGAAGCCAAATTCCAAACATTTATCGTATTCGTCTACAACAAAAAAGTGTGTTGCATTTAAATCTAAATTTTCTCTTGTTATATGGTCACAAAGTCTACCTGGAGTTCCAATAACAACACTAGGATTTGCCTTCAAGTTGTTAGCTTCAATTCTAACAGGGTGCCCTCCATAGCAAACTACACTATGAAATCCTGATTTTAAAGATTTAAATTCCTCTTCTATTTGAAGGCATAATTCTCTAGTTGGAGCAACAATTAAAGCTTGAACACCTCTAGTGTCATCTTGTAATAGGTTGATTATTGAAAGTAAAAATGCTAATGTTTTTCCCGATCCCGTTTTAGAAAGTAGAATAATATGATCTTTAGCAGAACTAACTTCTAAAGCTTTCTTTTGCAGTGGAAGCAAAGATTTGTGTCCTGCATTTTTAATTAATTGATTAACATCCATTTTTTAAATCATTTCAATAACGCCTGCTGCACCTTGACCGGTTCCAACACACATTGTGACAACGCCATACTTTTGCTGACGTTTTTTTAATTCATTCATTATTTGCACAGATAATTTTGCCCCTGTACAACCAAGAGGGTGGCCTAGTGCAATGGCACCACCATTAACATTAACAATCTCTGAATTTATTCCAGTTTCTTTAATTACAGCGATTGATTGAGAAGCAAAAGCCTCATTCAACTCAAACAAAGAAATGTCATTTTGTTTAAGACCTGCTGCTGCTATAGCTTTCGGTATTGCGTCAACAGGACCAATTCCCATGATTCTTGGTTCAACACCAACAACACTATAAGAAGCCAAGCGTGCAATTGGTTCTAAGTTTAATTCCTTCACCATAGCTTCAGACATAACAAGAGTGAAAGCTGCTCCATCGGAAGTTTGAGAACTATTACCAGCAGTAACGCTTCCTCCTTGTGCAAAAACAGGCTTTAATCTCGCTAATCCTTCAATCGAACTAGCTCTTGGACCTTCGTCTGTATCAATTGTATAATTGTTTACATTTCTTTTCTCATTTTCATCCAAGTAAATGTGCTCGACATTAATCGGTACAATATCATCAACGAAACGTCCTGACTTTATAGCTGCAATTGCTTTTTCGTGAGAGTGAAGAGCAAAGTTATCTTGTTCTTCTCTTGAGACATTGTATTGCTTTGCAACTGCTTCCGCTGTTAATCCCATTCCCCAGTACCAGTTTGGATTTTCTTTACCCACTTTTGCATTAGGAACAATTCTCCATCCTCCCATTGCCATTACAGACATTGATTCAACACCTCCCGCGATAATACAGTTTGCCATACCGCTTTCAATTTTTGCAGTTGCAATAGCGATAGTTTCAAGTCCTGAGGAACAATATCTGTTTACTGTCATTCCTGGAACTTTGTCTGTGTCAAGTCCCATTAAAGATATCATTCTTCCAATATTTAGACCTTGTTCTGCTTCGGGAGTAGCATTACCAACAATTACGTCATCGATTCTATTTTTATCTAGCTGAGGTATTGTAGCCATGATATGCTTTATCACGTTTGCGGCTAAATCATCAGGTCTATAAAAACGAAATCCTCCTTTTCCAGCCTTACCAACAGCTGTTCTGTATCCCGATACTATATATGCTCTTTGTTTCATTTTTAATATTTTTTAATTGCGAAGAATTTTACCTTTTTTAACGATGCTCTCTAACCTTTCGAGTGTCTTTCGTTCTCTGCATAATTCAACGAATGCTTTTCTTTCTAAATCCAATAAATACTGCTCAGAAACTATTGCGTTTTCAGAAATATCTCCACCACATAAGACGAAACCAAGTTTTTCTGAAATCACTCTATCGTGTTCACTCATATAATTTCCGGAAACCATTGAGTTTGCTCCAACATATACAATTCCAAGTCCTTCTTGTCCCATAATTTTTATGTTTTTTTGACGGATAGGAGCAGTGTATCCTTTCGCTGCCATTGCCAAACAAGATTGTTTTGCTCTTGTTAATTGTTCTTCTCTACTGATGACAATTTCATCAATTCCTTCTCTTAAATAACCTAAATCAAAAGCCTCAAAAGCAGAAGTAGAAACTTTGGCCTGACCTATCGTTAAGAAGCGATCTCTTAGTCTGTTTATTTTAATATCGCCATCGTTTAACTCTTCTGAAAGACGTTTGGCAAATTCTTTAGAACCACCACCTCCAGGGATCAATCCTACTCCAAATTCCACTAGTCCCATGTATAATTCAGCATGAGCGATAACTTTATCCGCATGCATGGATAATTCACAGCCACCTCCCAAAGCCATATTGTGTGGTGCTACAATAACTGGTATTTGTGAGTAGCGTACACGCATCATAGTGTCTTGAAAAGCTTTCACTGCAAAGTTGAGTTCATCATAATCTTGGTCAATCGCCATCATGAAAATCATACCAACATTAGCTCCAGCAGAAAAATTCTGACCGGTATTTGAAATAATCAATCCTTTGTATTCAGCTTCAGCAAGATCAATTGCTTTATTTATACCTTGGATAACTCCACCACCAATTGTATTCATTTTGGTATGAAACTCTAAATTCAAAATACCATCACCTAAATCAACAATTGTTGTATCAGAATTACCCCATATTTTACCGGTATCTCTCAAGCTTTCTAAAAGCACAAGATTTTCAGTCCCTGGAATGGTTTTGTATTCCTCGGACGAAATGTCGTAATATAATTTTTTACCGTGTTCTGTTTTATAAAAAGATTTTATTCCTTTTGATTTCATCGCTGAAACCCAAGAAGCTACTTCTTTGTTTTCTTTTTGAATTAACTTTAATCCTTCTTCAAATCCAATAATGTCCCAAGTTTCAAAAGGGCCAAGTTCCCAGCCAAATCCAGCTTTTAAAGCGTCATCAATTTTGTATAAGTCGTCTGTTATTTCAGGAAGTCTATTAGTTACATAAGCGAATAATCCACCAAATATTTTTCTGTAAAACTCTCCTGCTTTATCCATGCCCATGAATAACATTTTAGTTCTTTGAGAAAGATTGTCAATTGGTTTTGCCATTTCAAGTGTAGGGAAACTTACACGCTCACTAGAAACATATTCCATCGTTTTTAGATCAAGAACTAATATTTCACTTGTTCCGTCTTCCTTTTTAACTTTTTTGTAGAAACCTTGGTCAGTTTTTGATCCTAACCATTTGTTTTCGACCATTTTTGAGATGTAGTCAGGTAGCTCGAATAAATTATTTGCTTCATCATCAAGACAATTTTGTTTCAATCCATTTGAAACGTGAACTAAGGTGTCTAGTCCAACAACATCACACGTTCTAAAAGTGGCAGATTTTGGCCTCCCCATTATTGGTCCAGTTAGTTTGTCAACCTCAGAAACGGTAAGATCCATTTCTTTCACAATGTGAAACAATGACATGATAGAGAAAACCCCAACTCTATTCGCAATAAATGCAGGAGTGTCTTTGCACAGTACAGTTTTCTTTCCTAGATATGAACGCCCGTAATCCATTAAGAAATCAATCACCTCCGTTTTCGTTTCTGGAGTAGGTATTATTTCTAACAATTGTAAATATCTCGGAGGGTTAAAGAAGTGACTACCACAAAAATGTTGTTTGAAGTCTTCAGATCTACCTTCTAGCATCAAGTGAATTGGAATCCCGGAGGTATTACTTGTAATTAAGCTTCCTTGTTTACGGTATTGCTCAACTTTTTCAAAGACTATTTTTTTAATATCTAGTCTTTCAATAACGACTTCAATAATCCAATCACAATTACTTATGTCCTTCATGTTGTCATCAAAATTTCCAGTAGTAATTCTGCTAGCGAATGATTTACGATAAATTGGTGAAGGATTCGATTTTAATGCAATTTGAAGCGATTCGTTTACAATTCTATTCTTTACAATTGTTGAATCTAATGTCAAATTGTTTTTTGTTTCACTAGGATTCAATTCTTTTGGAGCTATGTCCAATAGTAATACCTCGCAACCAATATTTGCGAAGTGGCAAGCGATTCTAGAGCCCATTATTCCGGATCCTAAAACTGCTACTTTGTTTATGTGTCTGCTCATTTCTTTAATTGTTTAATTCTCTATCAATTGCTTCATCTAGTTTTTCTGCGACTTCAAAAAAGGTTTTTAATTTCCCTTTCGGTATAGAGGATATAATATGGTCGTTAAACTCTAAAACAACTTGTTTTGCAATTCTTCTTTTGTCGACTCCTTCTTGAGTTAAAAATATTAACACCTTCCTTTTGTCTTCGATATCTGCTTCGCGATAGATTAGATTATTTTCTTCCATCGTTTTTAGTGTTCTTGAAAGGCTGGTTGGTTCCATTCCCATCTTTGGACCTAATTGGGTGCTAGGAGTACCTTCCTTGTCCACGTTTAAAAGAATGAATCCAACGGATATACTTACTCCGTATTCATTTGCTTTTTGATTGTACAGACGTGATGTTTTGTGCCAAAGATGTCGTAATACGAAATCAACAAAATATTTTTTGTCTTTATTAATTTCCATGAAAGTTTGTTTAGTTATAGCTAGTATACTAAAGTAATTAAAAAATATATTTATGCAAGCATAATATTTAAAAACAGAAGATATTTAATTCTAGCGTTTTACCAGACGTCTTTTGAGATATGAACTGTACCTTTAAATTTAGAGATTAGTTCATGATTTTGATTGGTGATTTCGACACTGTATGTTCCTGTTGATTTACCTCTGTTGATTTCAAAGCAATTTACCGTTAAATTGTCACCTAAGACTACTTTTTTGAGATGGTAAATGGATGTTTCAATACTAACACATTTAAAACCATATGCATTGGCGGCAAAAGCTAAAGCTGAGTCAGAAAGTGAATAGGTTATTCCTCCATGTGCAATATTGAAACCATTAAGCATTGAGCCATTTATTGAGCAATTTAGCGCACAAGATCCTGGCTTAACTTCAATAATATTAACACCAAGCCAATCGCTAAATGCATCATTTTTAAGCATTTCATCTATAATGGCTCGTGGTGACTTCATCTTATCATTATTTAATTGCTCTTGTTAGTAGACAAATCATAGCAGTTGTAACAATAAATAATTGTGTTGCTGTTTCGTCATCTAGAGATGATCCATCCTCATCTTTTGTGCTTATTTCCATCATCATAAATTGAATTAATTCTGGTTGGTCACAAAAGTCATTGATTATTTCTTCTTCATCTTTATCGAAATAAGCATCTAGCATTTCAAAGAATGGCTCTTCAAATTGTTCGATATCATCTTCAGATATTTGACCTAATGAAACTTGTTCTTGAGTGAATGTTTCAGATATTAAGCAATAGTAATAGATTAAAAGACCTTCAAGTTGATCATTTTCATATTCTACAGCTGCAGACATCACATAACCTAATAGAACTTGTTGAGCAAGAGCGTATGTCTCAGCTAATTTTTCTAATCCATCATCATCTAAATTGTCTACTTTTTGGATTGCTGCTTCGATTGATTTTACTGAAATATGCTTCATTCTGTTTTTTTTATCAAAAGTAGATTTTTTTTCTTGGCTGAGCATATGAAATTCAATGATTATATTTGAAATAAAAAGTATGTCGTTTTTTAAACAAGATTTTCTTGACTTTTTTATTGAATTAGCTCCAAATAACAATAAAGATTGGTTTGATGCTAATCGTAAAAGGTATGAGTATAGTGTAAGAGAGCCTTTTAAGTTGTTTGTAAATCATATTATTTCAAAAATCGCAGAAACTGATGATCGATTTGAAGAACTAGATGCTAAAGATTGTATTTTCAGAATTAATAGGGACATTCGATTTAGTAAAGATAAAACACCATACAAAATGCAAGTGTCTGCTGTTGTTGCACCTGAAGGGAAGAAGTCAAAAGCCATCAATGGTGTGTATTTTGAATTGGGACCGGAGCATTTGCGTGTTTACGGCGGGGTTTATGAAATTGATAAAGAGGATTTAATGAAATTGAGAATAGGAATTGCAGAGAATCCAGATACATTTAAAAAGCTATATTCCGAATCTAGTTTTGTCAATATGTATGGAGAGTTACAGGGACAGAAAAATAAAATTATAGCAAAGGAATTAAAAGAAGCAGCTGAAAAAGAGCCTCTGATTTACAATAAACAATGGTACTTTTACACTCAATTTGAACCTGAAACTATCTTGAGGGATGATATTGATGAGGTGATCCTCGGGTGTTACAATGTTGGGAAGCCAATACAACTTTATTTTAACGATTTAATTAAATAACAAATGAAAAATCTCAGATTAATATTTTTAGGATTAGCGGTTTGTTTTTCTGCAGTAGGGCAGAAGCAGACACTTTCTTTAGAAGATGCAGTAATGCAACAATACCGAAATTTGAAACCGAACTCTTTAACGATGTTTCAATGGATTCCGAATACAGATTGTTATACTTATCTCGAAGGTTATCAAAAGCTAATGAAGGCCTCTGTTAAAAATACGGAAGCGAAAGAATGGTTCACAATTCAACAAGTTAATGAAGCAATTGGTGCTGAGTTGTATTGGTTCTCTGGTTTAGAATGGAAAAATGAAAATGAATTTTGGTTGAACAATGGTCAGCAGTTTTATTCTTTTAATACTGTAGAATCAAAGGGGAAATTAATTTATGATTTATCTAATGAAGCTGAAAATGCAAAGTTTAATGCTGTGTCTCAAAATATTGCCTACACAAAAGCAAATAATGTATATGTCCAAACAAAAAACGGAGAAAAATTAATCGTTACTGATTTCTCAGATAAAAACATTGTTTCAGGTCAAGCAATTGCACGAAGTGAATTTGGTATTACTGAAGGTTTGTTTTGGTCAGCTGATGGTACTAAACTAGCTTTTTATCAAAAAGATGAAACTGAAGTACATGACTATCCATTATTGGACAATAGTAAAACTCCAGGAGAATTGATTTCTATAAAATATCCAATGGCTGGACAGAAATCTGAAAAAGCAAGAGTTGGAATTTTTGATTTAAAAACGAAAGAGACTGTTTACTTTGCAGCTAAGAACGGTCAAGATAATTACCTAACAAATCTTTCTTGGACACCTGATGGGAATTATGTTGTTGTCGCAGAAGTAAACAGAGATCAAGATCATATGTGGCTGAATGTCTACAATGCAAAGAACGGTAAATTTGTTAAAACGCTGTTTGAAGAGACAAGCGACAAATGGACCGAACCAGAACATCCTGCATTTTTTCCAGAAAAAACAAACAATAATTTCGTTTGGATTTCAGAACGCGATGGATTTAATAATTTATATTATTATGATTTTAATGGCAGTTTGATTAAAAAGTTGACTGATCATAAATTTGTTGTTAATGATATTCATTCATACGTTAATGGAGTTATTTATTATAATACTACTGGTGAATCACCATTGCAAAAACACCTTTATGGAGTCGATTTGAAAGGGAACAGTAAAATTATCACAAGAGCAAATGGAACACATTCTGTATCTATTTCTTCAGATGGTAAGTATTTTCATGATAACTTCTCAAGTCACGATACTCCAAATAATGATTGGATAGTAGATGGTAGAGGGAAAATTGTAAAGAAGCTATTAGAAAGTGAAGATAAATTAGGTGCATACAAAATTGGATCTGCTGAAATTGGAAATTTAAAAGGAGTTGATGGTTCTACTTTGTATACTCGTTTGATTAAACCGAGTAATTTTGACGCTTCTAAAAAGTACCCAGTTTTAGTTTATGTTTATGGTGGACCTCATGCTCAATTAATTACCGATTCATGGTTGGATGGTGCTAGCCTATGGATGTACTGGATGGCTGAACAAGGTTATTTGGTTTATACGTTAGACAATCGTGGTTCAGATAACCGTGGGGTTGCTTTTGAAACACAAATTCACCGTCAATTAGGAACTGTTGAAATGGAAGATCAACTAACAGGTGTTGAATATTTAAAGTCATTACCGTACGTTGATGCAAATAGATTGGCTGTGCATGGTTGGTCTTTTGGTGGATTTATGACTACAAGTTTAATGCTTCGTAATGCTGATGTGTTTAATGTTGGTGTTGCAGGTGGACCTGTAACTGATTGGAAGTACTACGAAGCGATGTATGGAGAAAGATATATGGATCAACCAAATCAAAATGAAAAAGGCTACGAAACAGCTTCGTTAATCAATCATGCCCAAAACTTAAAAGGAGACTTGTTACTAATTCACGGTACAGTTGATGATGTTGTTGTTATGCAACATAATTTTTCACTTGTTCAAAAATTCGTTGAGTTAGGGATTCAGATGGACTTTTTCCCTTACCCAATGCATAAACACAATGTATATGGAAAAGACCGTGTCCATTTAATGGATAAGATTTTAAATTATGTCATTGATAATAATCAATAACTAAATAAAAGGCCTTCAATTGAAGGCCTTTTTTATTATAACTAATCAGCATTTTTACTACAACTTATGAATAATAGGACGGGTCTTTCGTAAATCGTTTCGTATATTTGAATTCTCAATAAAAATGAAATAATGGCAACATCGGAAGTGAAATCGAATAAGTCAAGTGTTAAAACATCTAAGGATTCCTTACTGCAAGCATTTAAGTTAATGTGCACGGCTAAGACTATGGCTGAAAAATACGAGGCGAATAAAGAGGTTACATCTAAATATGTTCACGCTACATCAAGAGGGCATGAGGCAATTCAATTGGCATGTTCGATGCAGTTGAAACCTCAAGACTGGTTGTCTCCATATTATAGAGATGATAGTATGTTGCTTGGTATTGGTATGACACCTTACGAGTTAATGCTTCAGGTTTTTGCTAAAAAAGACGATCCATTTTCAGGTGGAAGGACTTATTATAGTCATCCTTCTTTGAATAGAGACGATATGCCAAAAATTCCTCACCAATCTTCTGCTACAGGTATGCAAGCGATACCTACAACAGGTGTTGCAATGGGTATTCAATATAAAGAAATTCAAGGGTTATCCGACGATTTTAATGGAGAAAACCCAGTAGTTGTATGTTCATTAGGAGATGCTTCTTGCACAGAAGGTGAAGTTTCAGAAGCATTTCAGATGGCCGCTCTAAAGCAACTTCCAATTATATATCTTGTCCAAGATAATGGTTGGGATATCTCGGCAAATGCAGAAGAAACAAGGGCTCAAGATATCGCACATTATGCAAAGGGATTTAACGGAATCGAGGTCAGAAGTTTTGATGGAAGTGATTTTGATGTTTCTTTCCAAACAATGAAAGAAGTTATTGAAATTGTACGAAAAGAAAGAAGGCCTTTTATTGTTCATGCTAAAGTCCCATTATTAGGACATCATACATCAGGTGTTCGAAAAGAATGGTATCGTGATGATTTAGAGGAGGCTGCTACAAGAGATCCTTATCCTAAGTTAAAGTCATTATTGATGGATGCTGGGGCAGATACAGCGGATATTATTAACATTGAAGCTGAGGTCATTAAAACAGTAGATTTGGATTATGAGAAAGCAATAAATGCCGAAGATCCAGATCCCAAATCTATCACAGATCATATTTTTGCACCAACTCCAATTACGGAAGAAAAAGGTGAAAGAGCTCCACAAGGGAAGAAAAAAACGGTAATGGTCGATTCGGCTCTTTTTGCTGTAAGAGAGATAATGGATAAACATCCAGAGTCGCTCTTATATGGTCAAGATGTTGGTGGAAGATTAGGAGGCGTTTTTAGAGAGGCTGCAACTTTAGCTCAACAATTTGGTGATAACCGAGTTTTTAATACACCTATTCAAGAGGCTTTCATTATTGGTTCTACTGTAGGAATGTCCGCTGTAGGTTTGAAGCCTATCGTTGAGGTTCAATTTGCAGATTATATTTGGCCAGGATTGAATCAGTTATTTACTGAAGTGAGCAGGTCATATTATTTGTCAAATGGTAAATGGCCAGTTAGTTGCATTATTCGAGTTCCGATTGGTGCATATGGTTCTGGTGGACCTTATCATTCATCAAGTGTAGAGTCAATTCTCACAAATATTCGAGGGATTAAAGTGGCGTATCCTTCAACAGGTGCAGATTTAAAAGGATTAATTAAAGCTGCTTTTTATGATCCAAATCCAGTTGTTTTATTAGAGCATAAAGGTTTGTATTGGTCTAAAATCCCTGGAACGGAAGGTGCTATGTCAATTGAACCGGATGAAGATTATATTGTTCCATTTGGAAAAGCAAGAGTCGTTCAAGAAGCATCGGTAGATGCAATTGAAAAGGGAGAGTCGTGTTTGGTTGTGACTTATGGTAGAGGTGTTTATTGGACTTTAGAGGCTGTAAAAGATGTGGCAGAACAAGTTGAAATATTGGATTTAAGAACATTAAGTCCTCTGGATATGGAAACTGTTAATAAAGCGGCATCAAAACATGGGAAGGTCGTTCTTGTGACTGAAGAGTCAATTGAAGCTTCCTTTACATTAGGGTTGGCTGGAAGAATCCAAAGAGATAATTTCAAATCGTTGGATGCACCTGTTTCAATTGTTGGATCTGTTGATACACCTGCTATTCCCTTGAATTCTATACTTGAAGCAGAGTTGTTGACAAGTGCAGAAAAAGTGAAAGAAGCGGTATTGAAAATACTTAATTACTAGTTGCTTAAAACACCTTCTCTTGTTATATTGAGGTTGTCTTGATATAATGGAAGATTTTTGAGGTTTATTTCTCTCAGTTTTGCTGAGGATTTTTTCCCATCTTCTACAATTGTTATTCTATAAGTTTCGTTTTTTCTAAGGTCGATACTGACATTTTGATGCCCCGTGTTTAATTGAATAAATGATCCAAAGGATTTATATTTAAAATCTTTAAATTCATTGTTGTGGTTTTCAAGAATCAAGAATTTTTTTGAATGAATGTGTATTCGTTTAACATCCTTTAAAAAGAGACTTTCATTGCTCAGTATTTCATAAGTTCCAATGGATGAAGTGTTTACTTCCTTTGAATGATTTGTATAGGGAATAAGTATTTCAAGTAACATTAGTGCAGTTATGATTCCTTTTTTATAGCGTTTGTTTTTGATGTGTCTTTCATTTAAAGGCTCCGAATCAACTGCAGACTTATTCAGAATAAAAAAGGCATAAAGTGATTTAATAAAAGGAAGAGTAAGGTAAGCTGCAATTAATAGCAATAAACTAGATAGAAGTTTTACTGTGATATTGAACCCGTAATTTACTGCAACTACATTTGTTAGAACTCCAATAGCTATGATAATTCCAAGTTTTCGAAATTTTGGAATTAATAATAGAATCCCAGGAATTATTTCAGCCAAAGCCATGTAGTTATTATAGATGGTGCTCGTGCCCATTGAGGTCCAAAAAAGAATGACTTTAGATAGTTGTCCAGCTGGTGTGAAAGCAATATTTGGCTCTGGAGGGTAAAACTGATTTTGAAATAATTTATCTGCACCATATTTCAGTAGGAAAAAGGCTAGGATGTAGGTGAGAGATATTTGAAGCCAATGAGTGAGATTATCTTTTCGAAATGAAATCTTTAAATAGATGAGGTAAATAATCAAGGATGCCGGCAGAAGGGTTACTATTTGTATCCAATAGATAATTCCATCAGATTGATACCCAAATTCAATTTTTTTAAGAAAAATAATTTCGGATAAGGGAATGGTAATATGCGATGCGATTGAGGAAAAATGCGCTCCAAAATTTGGGATTAAATAAAAATGAAATGGGATTGAAATTATTGACATCAATAACCACAATCCCATTATTGCACGGAAATGTGTCAATTTAGTTGCTTTTAAATTTTGGATAAACCATGTAGATAGTACTCATTAGAATAACCACTCCAATTAACCAGTTAATGCTATTTGTATGTCTTCGTTGGTTTACTTTAATCGTTTCTTTTGATTCTTTAAATCCATAAAAAACAGTGTTTGAAGGATACATTTTCTTTATTTCATCTAGATTGTACCCGTGTTCAATAAAATAGGGGTGATCACAAACAGTATCTCTTAATTGGTCGTAACCATGATAACTCGAAACTTCAATGATGCAGTTTTTGGAGAGATAAATAATACTGTCAACTGTTATGGAGGGCATTCCGAAGTTATCTCTCTCTAGGTTGATGTTTTGTCCAGTTCCTGAATGACTTTTGTTACTAATCACGTCTGTTTGGGCAATTAAATTTGAGGAAATTAGAGCTGTAATTGCAATGATAAAGTGTTTCATAATTGATTGTTTAATTATGAATACAACAGTCCATCGTTTAGGTTCAAAATGAATATCAACATTGAAACGCTTATAACAAATCAAACATGGTCAAAAACGAGGGGACTAAAGCATTAAATTTACTAGGATAAAGAGTAGAGATGAAGTTAGAACGGAACTATACGGTTAAGGAAATTGCAGCATTAATTGGCTGTGATTTTGTTGGAGATGAAAATCACATCGTTTCAGGAATCAATGAAATCCATAAAGTGGAAAATGGTGACCTGGTATTTGTAGATCATCCAAAATATTATCAAAAGGCATTGAATTGTGCTGCCACAACAGTCTTGATCGATCAAGAAGTAGAATGTCCTGAAGGAAAGGCTTTAATTGTCTCGAAATTTCCATTCGATGATTATAACAAATTAACAAGGCATTTTTCACCGAATGTAACTCAATCAAAGGCAATAAGTGATTCTTCTGAAATCCATAAAGATGCGATTATTTATCCCAATGTATTTATTGGTCATAATGTAAAAATTGGTTCTGGTAGTGTAATATATCCTGGAGCAGTGATTGGTGACAACACAATAATTGAGGATGATGTTATTGTTGGACCAAACAGTGTAATTGGTCATTATGCTTTTTATTATAAAAAGAAATCGGATGGCTTTGATCGTATGCATAGTTGTGGTAATGTGATATTAAGAAACAAGTCAGAAATTGGTGCGTTATGTACAATAGATGCAGGTGTTTCTGGATCTACAATCATTGGAGAGGGAACAAAAATTGACAATCAAGTTCATGTTGGACACGATACCGTTTTAGGTAAAAAATGTCTTTTAGCAGCAAATGTTGGTTTGGCTGGATGTGTTACTATTGAAGATAATGTTACACTTTGGGGGCAAGTTGGTTGTGCAAGTGATGTTGTAATTGGTGAAGGAGCAATTGTTTTAGCTCAATCTGGAATTGGAAAAAGTTTAGTCGGAGGCAAGACTTATTTTGGAAGTCCATGTGGCGAGGTGAAAACCAAATTTAGAGAAATGGCAGCATTGAGAAAATTACCAGAAATTTTAGAAAAAATATAATGAATTTGGTTGACAGTTTAGAGGGACAATTAAGGCTTAAAGATTTTAAGCTTAACTCTTTGCTGGATATAACAACCGCTATAAAATCAAATCAAAATGTTGATGATTTAACTCGATTATTTGCATTTATTGTAAAAGAACAACTTGGCTTCGATAAGTTTTTATTGTTTAATAAGCAAGAAGATTGGAATTGTTTGATAAAGGTTGGTTACAGAGGGAAAGTAAATTCCTTAGATGTTCCTGAAATTCTAGGTCGTTTTAAAGAATTTACAGTAATCGAATCATCACATTCAAAATTATTAAATGATTTTGATGTAGTAGTCCCTGTTTTTCATAAAGATAAACCATTGGCATATTTGTTAATTGAAGGAGGGGTTGAATATGATGGTCATTTCAATAAGGCATTGAAATACATGAGTTTTATTCAAACACTTACAAATATTATTGTGGTGGCGATTGAAAACAAACGAATGGCTAAAATTGACTTGAAACAAGAGCGATTCAAGAAGGATTTGGAAGTTGCTTCTGCTATGCAGCAAATGTTGTTCCCGCATGATTTACCTACGAACAAAAGAATGGATATTAGTGCTAAGTATAAGCCAAGGCATGAAGTAGGTGGTGATTATTATGATTTTATTCCTTTAGGTGAAGACGAGTACATTATTTGCATTGCAGATGTCTCAGGTAAAGGTGTTTCAGCGGCAATGTTAATGGCGAATTTCCAGGCAACGATTAGAACACTTTTCCAGTATCAAAGGTTTGAGATGAAGGCATTAATGCTTGAATTAAATAAGTTGGTAATGAATAGTGCTAAGGGTGAAAAATTCATCACTTTTTTTATTGCGCATTACAATGCAAACACAAGAATTCTTAACTATGTAAATGCTGGTCACAATCATCCTTTTATTACAAATGGGAAAGATGTTGAAGATTTGGATATGGGTTGCATTGGGTTAGGCATGCTCGATGAGTTACCTTTTATAAATGTTGGGAATAAGGAGTTAAGTCCAAACACAACGCTGGTTCTCTATACAGATGGTGTTGTAGAGTTGGAAAATGAAGCTGAAGAATTTTTCGGTGCTGAAAGATTAGTAAAACTTGTCAATAACTACTATCCTTTAAATATGGACGACATGAATTCTCTAATTTTCTCAAAATTAGATGAATGGAAAGGTCCTCTAGAATTAGTCGACGATACTGCAATTTTCAGTTGTAGATTTTTCTAACGCATCAAGTACATTTTACCAAAACTCTTTTCAAAGTGAACATCTGCTCCTGATTCTCGATGCTTAATTGCCTCACCGTTTATTTGAGCTTTTACACGATATAAATACACACCATTCGCTAATCTGTCACCAAATTCATCCGTACCATCCCAAGCGTACTCTGTAACGTTACGGCCAATGTAAATTGGACCTATTTGATCTTCAGTAATTTCTCTTACAACTTTTCCTGTTACAGTCATTATCTGAATAATAATGTCTTCAGGAGCTTCTGTTCCCGTTAATGTGAATACAAATCGAGTGCTTGTGCTAAATGGATTTGGATAATTCATCATATTCGTAATTGTAGATTCACGAATTATTTCAAAAGTAACACGGTATTCGATCTCTCCTGAAACGTTTCCGCTTCTATCAGCTCCTTGAACAAATAAAGTGTATTTACCATCAGCTTCAAATTCTTCAGGCCATACAATTTTAAAGCGTTTGTTTGATGCGTCAGCAGGGATCCATTGCATGATTGTTTCACCTTGTCCGTTAACAAATGGGATTCTTTTCTGATTTCCAAAAGGATCAGTAAGATACACTCCAAACAAGGCAGTGTCTGCAACATTATCCATTATTAAGAATTCATTATCATCCTTTAAAGTGATTAAAATCTCGCTGTTTGGATCTATTATATCTCCATTTAAAATATGGTTTCCATTAAATGTGACGTCTAAGATGGGATTTTTGTCGTCAGGATTAACAAAGAACGGAATCTGCAATAAATTATTGAAATGAAGTTGTTCTGGTTGGTCTGTAATGTAATTACTGCCATTGATGTATGGATTAACTTCTACCCAAAGTGAGTTAATTCCACTTAAGCCAACAGTTGAGAACGTGACAGTGTCTCTGATTGTTTGATTAACTCTTAATGAGTCTTGTCTTGCGTAAGGTATGTCATGTCGATTTTGCTGCGCATCCTCTATCCAATAACTAATAAGAATTGAATCCATATCTATCGAATAGATGTTTCGAATGTCAACTGCGAAATCAACCGTTTGGCCTTCTTCTAAAGTGTCACTTGGCTGTGTCCATGTATATTGATTACTTCCGTCAATTGCGGCTTCTGGGAGTGGATCAAATAAAACGTGCCAGCGATCAATCTGTGCTGGTGTTAGATCCACCGTGTCGCTGTAAATGGCATTTAAATCAATGTATGGATATTGATTTGCATCAATAAAGGTTGTAAGATTCAAGATGGAGTCATTTGATGTGAAAAGAGTATCAATAGTTGTCTGTAAAACACCGTATAAATCATAACCGTTAATAATCAAACGGGTGGTGTCGGTGGTAATAATCTCTGACGCATCTTGTTTCCAATATACATTGCCCCAACGTGCAGCAGGACCAATTAGTGTAGAGGATTCTTGTCCGTAATTATCAGCTCCCACGATATCGGTAATCATATGTACATCACCTCCGTCAACTTCGGCCAGCATTTCTAATACTGAATTGGTGTCTCCTTTCTGAACTAGGAATGCAAATGGTCTATTAGGTCTTGAACCGTTTATACTATCAGACCCTAAATCTGCAAAAGTTGTATACATGTTAACCGAATCTAGTGAGTTCCATAAGTCGTATCTAGCTGCAATTGGTGTGTAGATAAGCACGTAATGCCCGTCAGGAACTTGATCAATCATGTTCTGAAAGTTAGCAAGTTGAGTAGCATCGTTTTGTTCAAAAGTGAAATATTTCCAGATTCTACCAGATTCATTGTTGCTGTTTCCAAAATTATGGGTAGGATTATGGACAGTAAAAGGTGGTGCTGATTCTATGAATTTTGTCCCCCAAGGTTTTAAAGTTACTGGATCAAGTACTGCGACCAAAATTTTATACGTTAAATTATAACCTATTCCGTAATCCTGCAGATTTCCGTCAATGTAAAACGCATTGTAGTAAAAACCAGGGCTAGATGAAGTGCTAAACACATTACAAGTAAGCTCAGAAACAGATGGAACAAAAGAGCGTTTTCTGTTTATTCGATCGTATCCAACGTTGTAAAATCCATTCTTCTTAAATTGATAAAAGTGGTCTTGTCCCCAACCTGTTTTGTTTTGAATGTATTGAAAAGATGATTCTCTCCATGTTGTGTCACCTGCAATACTAACTCTCCAAAAGTATACAACACTGTCTTCGAGTATGAGAGGGTCGCTAATACCAGATGATACAGACAACCATTCTGAAGGATTAACGCTTTTAACTCCACCGAGTCCAGACACAAGAGCATATCTATATTCGATACTCTGAGGAACAGTCCCTTCAAAATCGACAGTATCAATTTCAAAACGATATGTGTTGAAATCAGCTATTGGGTTAATTGTAGAGGCTCTTAGTGTTGTACTATCATTCGGAACGACTGCAAATTCATAGGGCACAACTGGTACTATGCCGTCAATATCAACATATAGAATTTTTGTTAATTGATTGTTGAGTACTTCGTCATATTGTTCGTCTACATAGGAAGGAATGTCAATTTTTACGCTAAAAGTATTTGCACCAATGGAAATATTTGGTTGAAGTGGCATTTTAAAAGAAAACGTATCCTTATAATCTAATTTTGGAATTTGAAAAGTATATATCGAGTCGATAGAGCTTGAAGGAAAACTTCTTCTTACTTCTAACAAAACTGTATCAGTAACCGATTGACCTAAATTAGTAAGAACTATGTGCATCTCAATACTGTCAACAGCTAAGTTTAAGTCATTTGGAGTAAAGTAAACACCTTGTTGCGTAAGTTCTATCTCGGGCTTTTGATGCGAGTTGATATTTACCATAGGATCTCCATTAAGAACCATTTGAGTGCATGAAGTTTCTAAATACAAATTATTGATTGATGTTTCAAGGGTTTCAATATTGGCTTTCATTTGTGTTCCAATATTTTGATTGTAATTTTTATAACTGATATGTCTATATAAACTTTGACTGTAGATATTTAAATAGGTATCAAAACCAACACTCACATTGGCTATATAACCAATAGCTCCATAGTTTGGGGCTTGCACAAATTCTTCAGATTTGGAAGAATTCAATTGGAAAATATTTCCGTTATAACAAGAATTAACCAGCATCATTGGGTATTTTTTTGAGTTACCCCAGTTTGAAGGTTCATCTAAATTAATCTCAAAGCCACTGTTTGTAGCTGAAGCATGGCCAAAGTATGTCATTAAGCTTATACCATTTTGAATTCTTTCAGTTACGGCAGAAAGTACCGTTGGGTCTAGTGGGTCGCTATTGGACTTGTAAACTCTATGAACAAACCCTCCATATAAGCTGTCGCTAATTATGTTTTCATAGTTGTTCATGTAATTTTGGAACTGAACTTGTTCATTAATGGTGTTTCCACCAGCAAAATGTAAGATATGTTTTTGCCAGTCTTTATTGAAGGAGTTGTAAGTGGAATTTGGATCCTGCTCAATTTCTAATTCTTTTACTTTCTGCAAATAGCTTAGTAATTCTAAATTTGATCGAACAGAAATTCGACCGGTTGCCATTAATGGAGCCCATTTTTTAGGTCCTTCCAAATTATTCGTAATACAAACATCACTTGATGGGTGTCCGAATGAAGGTATTAAAGATTGCTGAAATCGTGAGGGAGATTTTCGAGTACCAGGCCCATCTGAAGTAATTGCATTGTAATCCGCTTCTCTAATCCCTTTTCCAATTAAATAAAGTCCAACGGGTTTTGAAGTGCTTGAATTGTAGATGTAGTGAGCAAATCTTCTAATTCCATTGATGTGCTTCTCTATTCCTCCACCAAACTGATGGTATAGTTCATCAACGTCCGCTGCGATTACGTTGTAATTACCTCCAGCATTTGATTCTCTATATGTCTTATATTCATCTGTGGCATTTTTTAAAGAGGAATGGTAAACAAACAACAAAGCGTTTTCCATATTAAGGCTAGAGTAGTCTGTGAATTTTGCTGTAGTCGTAACTGGTTCTAAACTGGAAACATTAATAACTAGGGCTCGATCCTTGTAGATAACTTCTTGAATACTGCCGTCAGTACTATTAGGGATTAAGGCAGAATAATATGCGCCGTTAGCCTCAAACGGAATTAATTTGGGATTTGTGCCCAAAACAAGCATGATTGGATCGTTGTAGTTTACGTTCGTCACGTCTAATCTTACCTTTCCTTGTGCATTGTTGTTTATCTTGAAATTCAATGCGTTTAAACCGCCAAAGTTAACTTGTCTTGGATACTCCAGTAACATGTAATTATATGCTTGGTAGTCGGTAGCAGCACCTTGGTCATGAATGATACTCCAGCGGATATTTGTGCTTCCATTACTAATAATGGTCGAACTGAAAGATTTATCACATATTATTTGT
>Ga0102899_1000208_pt1 | contig 24897 bp, 26 predicted proteins | sample Colrivmeta1555B3_FD_78455 | JGI IMG/M metagenome (GOLD analysis project Ga0102899, IMG submission 78455) | Estuarine microbial communities from the Columbia River estuary - metaG 1555B-3 | ecosystem: Environmental > Aquatic > Marine > Intertidal zone > Estuary | place: USA: Columbia River... | reverse complement strand
GAGGGGAGTAGTAATTTGTTGAGCTGGGCGAGAATTTTAAACATGAATTTTATGGGTTTAAGAAACACCTGTTTCTAACGTACAATAACAAATATACATTATTTGTAACTGTAGCGTTCAGCGTGGTTTGCTGTTTTTTTTTAATACTTTAAGAGGGGCTTTGTTATATTTGCTCCAAATTAAGACTATGTTAGACGCTTTGTATATTTTTTTGGGTTTAGTGGCATTAATATTCGGTGGAAACTGGTTGCTAAAAGCAGCTGTAGCACTGTCCTTGAGGTTGCAAATTCCTAAAATTGTCATTGGAATGACTGTAGTGTCTTTTGCCACTTCTGCTCCAGAACTTATTGTGAGTATAAAGGCTGCGTTAGAAGGGTTTCCAGATTTGTCTTTAGGAAATATCATTGGGTCTAATATTGCCAATCTTGGTCTGGTGCTTGGAATAACTTTATTGCTTGGTACCATTGAGGTAACCAAGAGTTTTTACAAAACAGATTGGCCGGTCATGTTTTTAGCCTCCCTGATATTCTTTGCTTTTCTTTATATAGATGGTCAACTGGTTTTCTGGGAAGGTCTTGTAATGTTTTCCATGTTATTGGTCTTTTTATGGTATTTACTGCGTTTTCAAGAGCATGCTGTAGTAGACGAATTGCCTGAAGATGACGTTCCTTTGCCTTTGCACAAAACCCTTATGTACCTAGTTTTGGGTGGTTTGGGCCTATGGGGTGGTTCAGAATTACTCATTTCTGGAGCCGTAGGATTGGCCACATTTTTTGGTGTTTCTGAGCGTGTTATTGGTATTACTATTGTCTCTGTGGGTACTAGTGTACCAGAATTGGCGGCCTCTGTTATTGCGGTATTGAAGAAGGAGAAGGCTATTTCTCTTGGAAACTTACTGGGGTCTAATATCTTTAATATTTTTGCTGTTTTGGGCATTACAGCCATGATTACCCCAATAAAAGTAATGGATCAGGCACTTTTGGAATCTGACATTTATTGGATGCTGGGTTTAGCGTTTATAGTACTTCCCTTAGTTTTTGTGCCTAGTAAAATGAGATTGGGTTGGAGGGACGGCCTTATTTTACTCGCTGCTTATGCAGCTTTTATTTACGTGACTATTTCTTAGGGAACAAAAAAAAAGGCATCCGCTTTAGCGAACACCTTTTAAGTAATAAGTGTAAGTATGTTTTTAAGAAATATTGGCAGACTTTACAGTCTTTACAATACGTCCGGCAATTTTATATGGGTCTCCGTTAGACGCTGGTCTTCTGTCTTCCAACCAACCTTTCCATCCTTTTTCTACAGTGATAATAGGAATTCTAATAGAAGCCCCACGATCAGAAACGCCGTAGCTAAAGTCTTTGATAGAAGCGGTTTCGTGAAAACCGGTCAAACGTTGGTCGTTAAACTCACCGTATACTTCAATGTGTTCTTTAACAACTGGTCTAAATGCTTCACATATTTTCTCATAAGTTTCTTTAGAACCACAAGTTCTAAGGACTGTATTAGAGAAGTTTGCGTGCATACCAGAACCATTCCAGTCTCCTTTTACAGGTTTTGGGTGGTATTCAATATAGTATCCGTATTTTTCTGTCAATCTGTCTAATAAGTAACGTGATACCCAGATTTCATCTCCAGCCTTTTTGGCGCCTTTGGCAAACAATTGGAATTCCCATTGCCCGCTAGCTACTTCTTGGTTTATACCTTCAAAGTTTAATCCAGCGTCAATACACAAGTTAGCGTGCTCTTCTACAAAGCTTCTTCCATGGGTATTTTTCCCGCCAACAGAACAGTAATACATACCCTGTGGCCCAGGGTAACCTCCCACTGGAAATCCTAAAGGCAATTGGGTATTCTTGTCCATGATAAAATATTCTTGTTCGAAACCGAACCAGAAATCATTGTCGTCGTCATCTATTGTAGCTCTTGCATTAGAAAGGTGTGGTGTACCGTCTGCATTTAAAACTTCTGTCATGACTAAATAACCATCTCTTCTTGCTGGATCTGGATAAATAGCTACTGGCTTTAATAAACAATCAGAAGAACCTCCTTCAGCTTGTTTCGTAGAACTTCCGTCAAAAGACCATATTGGACAGTCTTCTAACTTTCCAGAGAAGTTTTCTTCTACTTTTGTTTTACTTCTTAAGTTGGCTGTTGGTTCATAACCATCTAACCAAAGGTATTCTAATTTAGATTTGCTCATGAGTTGATTGTTTAAGTTTAACGACCCTATAAAATTATAATATTTTGACATAGCCACAGAAAAAGATGGGGTGTTTTATTAAAAAGTTATTAAAAATTTCTGACCCCTATGTTTTTTAGGGGGTAAATTGCAAATACTATATTTATTTGGTTTTATTTTGCAGTATTGATAATTGACTATTTATGAAAACAGATTTCTCCCAACTTAGATTTAATGCTTTAGCGCAAAGTTCACAGCAAATGTCTGTGCCTGTGAGCGAACCCAATAGAAGGTCTTCCCTTTTTGGGAGCCATGTTTTTAATGACTATAAGATGCTACAATACCTCACAAAGGATGCTATTGGTGCTGTTAGAGATGCAATCACTTCAGGCAGTAAGATTGACAGAAAATTAGCAGATCAGGTGGCTGAGGGTATGAAAACATGGGCCATAGAAATGGGGGCAACGCATTATACCCATTGGTTTCAGCCTTTAACAGGTGCAACCGCAGAAAAACACGACGCTTTTTTTGATATTCAAGATGGCCAAGCCTTAGAAATCTTTGGTGGGGCTCAATTGGTGCAGCAAGAACCAGACGCCTCTAGTTTTCCAAGTGGAGGTATTAGAAATACCTTTGAGGCAAGGGGTTACACTGCTTGGGATCCTAGTTCTCCAGCTTTTGTTTATGGGACTACACTTTGTATACCCACTATTTTTGTTTCTTATACAGGAGAAGCATTGGACAATAAAGCACCTTTACTTAGGGCTTTAAATGCTGTAGATGAAGCAGCTACCGCTGTAGCTAAATATTTTGACAAAACAGTTACAAAGGTAAACGCAACCTTAGGGTGGGAGCAAGAGTATTTCTTAATTGACAAATCGTTGGCTACGGCCAGAATAGACATTACGCTTACAGGAAGGACGCTATTGGGCCATACGGCTGCCAAAGGACAGCAATTAGAAGACCACTACTTTGGTGTTATTCCCTCTAGGGTTATTGGGTTTATGAGTGAGCTGGAGAAGGAGTGTATGGTTTTGGGAATTCCAGTAAAAACTAGACACAATGAGGTGGCACCAAACCAATTTGAATTGGCGCCAGTTTTTGAAGAAGCCAATTTAGCGGTAGACCATAACCTTCTTTTAATGGATGTCATGGATAAGGTTGCAGACAAGCACCATTTAAAAGTGTTGTTTCACGAAAAACCTTTTGCAGGAATAAATGGCTCTGGAAAACACAACAATTGGTCACTTGCTACAGATACGGGTATTAATTTATTGAGCCCAGGTTCTACGCCAATGAAGAATTTACAGTTTCTGACCTTTTTTATTAATACCATTAAAGCAGTAGACACATATGAATCGTTGTTAAGGTCTTCTATTGCTTCTGCTAGTAATGACCACAGATTAGGTGCCAATGAAGCGCCACCTGCTATTTTTTCTATATTTATTGGGAAACAACTCTCTGCAGTTTTAGATGAATTAGAAGGGGTGTCTTTGGGTAAATTATCACCAGAAGAAAAAACAGAACTCAAGCTCAATGTAGTGGGTAAAATTCCTGAAATACTCATGGATAATACGGACCGCAACAGGACTTCTCCCTTTGCCTTTACGGGCAATAAATTTGAGATGAGGGGCGTGGGGTCAAAAACCAACTGCGCTAAGCCTATGACGGTCTTAAACACTGCTGTAGCCCAACAATTGCAGTTGTTTAAAAAAGAAGTAGACAGCTTAGTAGACCAAAAAGGGCTCAAGAAAGATGAGGCCATTTTCAATGTATTAAGGGAGTATATAAAATCTTCTAAGCGCATTCGTTTTGAGGGAGATGGGTACAGTGAGGCTTGGGAGCAAGAAGCGGCAAAAAGAAAACTCAGTAATCTCAAGACCACACCAGAGGCAGTTGCTGTAATGAGTGAAAAATCCAATGTGACTTTGTTTGATCAGATGGGTGTGTTAAGTCCTATTGAATTAAAGGCCAGACAAGAAGTGGAGTGGGAAGCTTATGTGATGCATACCCAAATTGAAGGTAGGGTGTATGAGGAGTTGGTGTACAGTCAGATTTTACCGTCTGCCGTAGGCTATATGAATGTGTTGCTAGAGAATCTAAGTAAAATGAATGCGGTAATGGAGCAGGTGACTGCCTTAAAAGAGAGCGCTCAAGGACAGCTGTTTTCTGAAATTAATAATTATGTGCAGGACTTAAAAATAAGTGTAGACAATATGACTCAGGCCAGAAAAGCAGCCAATAAATTAGCTAGTTCAAGCGACAGGGCTCACGCCTATGCTTTTGAGGTAAAACCTTTGTTTGAAGTCATTAGATCTAATTCAGATCAGTTAGAAAAACTCATGAGTGACAGCCACTGGCCGCTATTAAAATACAGAGAACTCTTGCAAATTAGATAGTCTTCTTTAAGATTGTTTGTTATTGAGGATAAGTTTTGGGAATATTATGCTACAATAGCTTGAACTTTTTAAGGATTCCCTTATTTTTGCACAAAACACGAATGAATGGATTCAAATCAACAGGGAAGGTATAGTCAAAGAGGTGTTTCAGCAGCAAAGGAAGACGTGCATAATGCTATAAAGAATATAGATAAAGGGCTGTTCCCTAAGGCTTTTTGTAAAATTGTACCAGACCACCTTACTGGAGATTTAGACTATTGTTTGGTCATGCATGCAGATGGAGCAGGAACTAAATCTTCCTTGGCCTATATGTACTGGAAACAAACTGGAGACCTTTCGGTTTGGAAGGGCATTGCTCAGGATGCGTTGATTATGAACATAGATGACCTTATTTGTGTAGGCGCCACGGACCATATTATGTTGTCTTCTACCATTGGTAGGAATAAAAATTTAATTCCCGCTGAGGTGCTTTCTGCCATTATTAATGGCACGGAGGAACTCATAGAAGACCTTTCAAAACACGGTATTATTATTCATAGTACTGGCGGTGAAACCGCCGATGTTGGCGATCTAGTACGTACCATCATTGTAGATTCTACCGTAACGGCGCGTTTACCAAGAAAAAACGTCATAGACAACGCTAATATTAAAGCAGGAGATGTTATTGTAGGTTTGTCTTCTTCAGGACAAGCTACCTATGAGACCGAGTACAACGGAGGAATGGGAAGTAATGGACTAACTTCTGCACGTCATGATGTTTTTGGTCAAGATTTGGCAAAAAAATTCCCTGAAAGTTTTGATCCTGCTGTTCCTGGTGAGTTGGTTTATTCGGGTGCACTAGGACTCACAGATTCAGTGGAAGGAAGTCCAGTAAATGCTGGTAAGTTGGTGCTTTCACCAACAAGAACTTATGCGCCAATTGTAAAGAAAATATTGGGTAAATACAATGCAGAGGACATTCATGGAATGGTACATTGTAGTGGTGGTGCTCAAACAAAAATCTTACATTTTGTAGAAGGCCTTCATATTATTAAAGACAATATGTTTGAAGTGCCTGTGCTTTTTAAAATGATTCAGGAACAATCCAAAACACCTTGGAGAGAGATGTACGAAGTTTTTAACTGCGGTCATAGATTGGAGTTGTATGTAAACCCAGCAGTAGCAGAAGATTTAATCGCTATTTCTGCTTCTTTTGGTGTAGCCGCTCAAATCATTGGAAGGGTAACGGACAGTGAGATTAAAAAACTAACTATAGAGAGTTCTTACGGAACTTTTGAATATTAAGAAGGTCAATTTATTGTACCTTTACTTGAATAACTAGCTCAAATTTATGTTAGAAAAATTACATGTTGTAAAACAGCGTTTTGACGAAGTATCAGACTTGATTATCCAGCCAGATATCATTCAAGATCAAAAGCGTTATGTTCAGCTCAACAAAGAATACAAGGACCTAAAATCACTCATGGACAAAAGAGAATTATACATCTCTTTTACCAATAATATTGAAGAGTCTCAGGAGATTATTGATGATGGTTCAGATGCTGAAATGGTAGAAATGGCCAAAATGCAGTTAGATGAAGCCAAAGCTGCACTACCCGCTTTGGAAGAAGAAATTAAGTTTTTGCTCATCCCAAAAGAACCAGAAGACGCCAAGAATGTTGTGGTGGAGATTCGCGCTGGTACTGGAGGAGATGAAGCCAGTATTTTTGCTGGAGATCTTTTTAGAATGTACACCAAATACTGTGAGTCTAGAGGATGGAAAACCAATGTGATTGACTTAAGTGAAGGGACTTCCGGAGGGTATAAAGAGATACAGTTCGAGGTTAATGGAGAAGATGTATATGGAACGCTAAAATTTGAAGCAGGTGTTCACCGGGTTCAAAGGGTACCTCAAACAGAGACACAAGGTAGGGTCCATACGAGTGCTGCTACTGTTATGGTGCTTCCTGAAGCAGAGGAATTTGACGTTCAAATAGATCCAAAGGATGTGAGAATAGATTTCTTTTGTTCCTCAGGACCAGGAGGACAATCTGTAAACACGACTTATTCTGCCGTCAGGTTAACACACCTTCCAACTGGTTTGGTGGCACAGTGTCAAGACCAAAAATCCCAACACAAAAATAAAGACAAAGCCTTTGTAGTGCTTAGGTCTAGGCTATACGATATGGAATTGGCTAAAAAGCAAGAAGCAGACGCAGCCAAAAGAAATTCTCAAGTAAGTTCAGGAGATAGGTCTGCAAAAATTAGAACCTACAACTACCCTCAAGGTAGGGTCACAGACCACCGTATAGGACTAACCTTGTATGACTTACAGAATATTGTAAATGGAGACATTCAAAAGATTTTGAGTGAGTTAATGCTTGTAGACAATACAGAGAAATTGAAAGAAGCTTCAGAGATTTTTTAGTCTCACAGCTTTAAAGCCATAATCTGGTGTAGTACCAGTGAAAAAATTAATCATGACGCTTCCTTTCTTAATAAATCAGATTGAAAAAAAATCATCTTTCCTTTGCGTGGGACTAGATGTAGATTTAGATAAAATCCCAGCCCACCTTTTAAAAGAAGCGGACCCTATATTTGCTTTTAATAAAGCCATTATAGACGCCACCCATTCTTATGCGGTAGCTTATAAGCCCAATATGGCTTTTTATGAAGCCTATGGCGTTAAGGGATGGTTGGCATTAGAAAAGACCATTCAATATTTGAATCAAAATTATCCAGAGCTCTTTACTATCGCAGACGCTAAAAGAGGTGATATTGGTAATACAGCTAGTAGGTATGCCAAAGCTTTTTTTGAAGATTTAGGATTTAATTCCATTACGGTAGCACCATATATGGGTAAGGATTCGGTAGAGCCTTTTTTAGCTTTTGAAGACAAATTCACTATTTTATTAGGACTTACCTCAAATCCAGGTGCTGCAGATTTTGAAATGTTGCCTATGGCTAATGGCAAATATTTGTATGAAACAGTGATTGAAACAGCCGCCCAATATAAAAACGCCCACCAATTAATGTATGTGGTTGGGGCTACACAGGCCAATGCTATAAAAGACATTAGGGTTTTGGTTCCAGATAGTTTTCTGTTGGTTCCGGGTGTGGGTGCTCAAGGAGGCAGTTTAGCAGAAGTTTGCTCAGAAGGTCTTAATGACCAAGTAGGTTTATTGGTGAATTCCTCTAGGGGTATTATATACGCTTCTTCAGGAGAAGATTTTGCTTTGGCAGCAGCAGGACAGGCTGCTCTTTTGCAGGCTGAGATGGCAACTATTTTAAGTCAAAAGAAAAATTAATTCCCTAATTTAGGGGAATACTTGCCAAACCATTGGCTAAAACCATTTTATTGATCTCATAAATTCCCTCGTATTGATTCATTACAATTGTTACAGAAATCCAGAAGCCCAAGAGTGGGTTACTTTTGTTCATGGTGCTGGAGGGAGTTCTTCTATTTGGTTTAAACAATTAAAAGCTTTTAGAAAGATTTATAACGTGCTTCTTCTAGATCTAAGAGGGCACGGAGATTCTAAAATGCCCTTGAAACAAGCTTTTGATAAAAAGTATACTTTTAACGCCATTACCCAGGATATTATTGAAGTTTTGGATTATGAAAAGATTGAAAAATCACACTTTATAGGTATTTCACTGGGGACTATATTGATTAGAAATCTTGCTGAAAAAAAGCCAGAACGCGTGCTGAGTATGATTATGGGGGGGGCTATTTTAAAACTTAATTTTAGGTCACAAGTGCTTATGCGTTTGGGGGTGATGTTTAAGTCTGTAGTGCCTTATTTGTGGTTGTACTCTTTTTTTGCTTTTGTGATTATGCCCAATAAAAACCATAGAGAATCCAGAACACTTTTTGTTAGAGAAGCTAAAAAACTGTATCAGAAAGAGTTTATAAAGTGGTTTAAGCTCACTGCAGAAATAAACCCTTTGCTTCGTTTTTTTAGAAATGTTGAGGTGAAGATCCCTACACTTTATGTCATGGGCGCAGAAGACTATTTGTTTTTGCCTTCTGTAAGAAAAATGACTGAGACACATTTGTCAGCATCTTTATTTGTGGTAGAATCTTGTGGTCATGTAGTGAATGTAGAGCAGCCAGAAGTCTTTAATACAGCGGTAATTTCTTATTTAGGAAAGCTCTAGTTTCATTTCTAATAGAACCAGTGTTTCTATCGCATTAATTTTTTAAACCTATTGTCAGCCTACTTTGTTAAACTAATTAATCTTGGGTCACTATTCGGACTTAACTTTTAAGCTGCTATCTAATTTCCTTATTAAACCGATAAAACCAGCGTCTCCACCGGTTTTATACTGACTAAATCTAAAAAATAATGAAAAAATATGCACGCTCGTTACCTTTATAACGCGTTAATTTTGTCATTATTGTACTGGCCCAGATGTTTTGGACCATTTTTGGAATAGCAGCATAAATTGCTTTACCTCATTCCTGTAGGCGTCAAGATAATCTTGAGGAGATTTACTGTGGTACTCTAAACCCCTACAATAGCCATGAATATTTTTTCCGATACAGTTTATGAAATTCAAAATGTTTTTTCGCTCTTCAAGATTGTGAACAAAGGAGAGGTGTTTTAGGCTGCTCAAAAGTTCTTTGCTGTCTCCAATAAGGCTGTGAAGAATACTGTGGTTAAAATTCCAGTATTTATAACCTTTAAGGAGCTCATAGTCATAATAGAAATAGCCCGCCAAAGCATTGCTGAGCCGCTCCAATTCAGTGGCTTTATGTTCTAAGTGCTTTGGTGTTTTAGTATTCATTAACTAGGAATATGGTCTTGATGTAAAAATAAAGGTATTTAGAGATGGATTAATTTACTTTATATAGGTATATTTTATTTATTCTTTATATTGCAATTTATTTAAACATATTTTCTTATGATTAAAAAGTTAGATCTCTTAAATAATAAGATTGTTGCTGCTTTACAAAAAAATGCCAGGGTGTCTTTTGCAGAAATAGGAAGGCTGGTGGGTTTAACACCGCCAGCTGTAGCGGAACGGGTAAAAAAATTAGAAGACACCTCGGTTATATTGAAATATCACACAGAGGTATCCTATACGAAGATGGGGTATCAGCTGAAAGCGATGATTACTTTAAGGGCTTTTGTAGGTAAATTGAAACCTTTTTTGGAGGTGGTAAAATCCTATCCTGAGGTGGTAAACTGCTACCGGATTACTGGAAATGAAAACATTATGATGGAGGTGGTTCTTAAAGACCAACAACACTTAGAGAAATTTATAGATACACTCATCCAATATGGTGAAACTAGGACGCATATTATTTTGTCAGAGGTAGTTTCATCTGCACCTATATATGCCATTTAATCTCTTTGGGTTATATTTGAGTATGAATTACAGATACTTCCTTGCGTCATTTTTATTTGTGTTTTTAAGCTTTAATGCGGTTAAAGCCCAAGCTGTTATTTCTGAAAAGCAGGCAGAAAGAGCCATCAAAAACGAACAAAGGCAATTGAAGCGAATGAATCGCCAGTATACAGATTCTCTTACTTATAAGGCAGAGTATTATCAGTATATGCTCTTAGAGGACTTAGATACAAGAAATTTTGAAAATTTGGGTTGGTGGCAGTATCAATATAATTATTACAACAGCGTCATTGAATCTGCTCCCGAGAATCTCTCAGCAAAGGCACTTATTGTAGATAGATTTGCTAAAAATGTGATTGTTTTAATGGTGTCTATGCTTAGAAGGGTCTACGACATTGAGGCCAACAGACCAGCCGCTATTAGGGATATTCCTGCAGTCGTTTTTTTATTGATGCTTAGGACTATTGTTCATCCAGAAGACTATGTGGCCTATTTGGCTGTGATTTCTTATAGTAGTAAGATGGAAGATTACGGAACAGCGCTATTCTATGTAGAAGCACTTTTAGAAAATGGATATACAGATTTAGACACCCTTGGCGCACTTCCAGAAACAGGTTTACTTAGGATAATGCCTGAATACCAAGCCTTATTAGAAGTGTATTTAAATAAAGGATTGTATGGGATTAGAGAAGAGGATTCTTAGTATTGTATTAAAGAATAAAGGATTGTATGGTATTAGAGAAGCGGATTCATAGTGGTGTACTATTTGTGATTATGGGTCATTTTTTTTTAATGACCTCTTGTAAGCAACCCAAAAAATACCATGATGCTGAAGACCAAAGGGCAAGCATAGTGGGTGAAGGGGTTTTAAATACTCTAGGAGAAAGGGACAGTATCCTTCAATCTGTTTTGGATTTTCAAAAAGAATTAAACGCTTCATTTAAAGATCCTGAGGCGTCTCCCTTGGTAGATAAGGATAAAATGAATTTCCAAGGTTTGGATTATTTTTTACCAAATGTAGATTTTGTGGTTAGGGCTAAATTGATTAAAACCCCTAATGCACTTCCGTTTGGTATGCCTACAACTACAGATAGAATCTCTCAAGAGCGGGTGTATGGGCGTCTGTATTTTAATTTGAAGGGAAACCCCTTTTCTTTAGAAGTATACCAGAGTTTGGATCTATTGGAAAAGGAAGGCTATGAGGATTATTTATTTCTTCCCTTCACAGACCTCACTAATGGCAATGAAACTTACGGTGGCGGCAGGTATTTAGATTTGAGAACGGTACAGGGAGATTCTATTTGGATAGACTTTAATAAATCTTATAATCCGTATTGTGCCTACAATAAAAAATATTCATGCCCGGTAGTACCTTCGCAGAATGATTTAGAAATTTCTATCCAAGCAGGTGTTAAAGTGTTTGTAAAATAAAAAAAACCAGTCTTTGGAGAAGACTGGTTTTTTTAAACTAAACTAAACTAAACTTAACTAATACCTATCCCTTAATGCAATGGGGGAATTAAAAGGCATAAACTGCTGCTAGTACAAAAGAAGATAGGCTCTTTTGCGGCGCAAATTTTGTATCCAAAAAGCTTTCGTCAGAACCATTATCTATTCTAATTTCTGGCTTTAAAATAAGGTTTCCTATTGACGCACTTCCTGTAAGGGTTAAAGCAAACACGCTAGAATCTGCTACACCACTATCTGTTTGGTCAATGGCTCCATAAGCACCACTTTCTACAAAGTATTCTCCTCTTAAGCCAATGGCAAAAGTGTCTGAAGTGGTTAATTGCGGGTAAAGTGCTACTCCTGAGAATCCAACACCGTCATTGTCATAAATGGCACCGTTGAGTCCTAAGTAAAAATTATCTGTAACGGAAAAACCTCCAGTGTAATCCAATTCATAAGCACCGCTATCTGTTAATAAATTAAGGAATTGACCTTTGTATCCAAGTTGCGCTCCAAAAGCATAAATTCCTGTTGGGTTGTATTCTGTCAGATCTGTTGGGTTAAAGATTCCAAGCATGGCAGAGAAGTCTTCACTCAGTGCAAAATCTGCTTTTATTCCAGTATGGCTAAAAGGTCCGTAAGAGAATAAGTATGAGGTACTGTAGTTGAAATTTGCTGCTGGAGATATTACTTCGTAGCCTAAAAAGGTGTTAAAATTACCCATGGTTAGAGTAACCTTATCGCTCACGTTCCAATACATATATAATTGGTTTACAATATTTCCGGTTGCAGAATACATGGGGGAGTTAAAAATAGCATCTGTACCTCTTGGTCCAAAGACTAAGTCTGCTACGAATCCAACTTTTTCCCCTTCGTAAGCTGCTACTACATTGGCCATACCTAAAGCAAATCCTGGTAAATTAGCAAATGAGCTTCCAGGAGCCATAGTGTTTTCTCCTACATTTGGAGCGTTTAAATTACCTCTGAAATAAGCGTCTACCGTTCCACTAATGCTAAATTTTGGTGTGGTTTCTTCTTCTGCCTCTTGAGCGAAAGTTAATGTTGTTGCTGTTAATGCTGCACTTAGCATTAAAAATTTTGCGTTATTTGTGAAAGTTTTAAAAATCATGAGAATTTGGTTTTAAATGGTTTTTAACAAACGGAGCGTTCTGCAAAACGCTCCGTTGCTATTTATATAGGTTTTGTTTAGTGTTGGTTCAATCTAAAATCAGCATATGCATCCATGCCGTGTTCGTGAAGGTCTAAGCCTTCTAATTCTTCTTCTTTAGATACCCTTATTCCTCCTGTTTTCTTGATAGTGAAAAGGATGATAAATGCAGATATAGTACAGAAGGTAGCTGTGGCTCCTACGCCTGCTAGTTGGTAAAGGAATTGATCCATTCCTGCTTTTGCACCAAATACTCCAACAGCAAGTGTTCCGAAAATACCACATATTAGGTGTACCGCTACTGCTCCTACAGGGTCATCTAGTTTAATTTTATCTATAAAAGCTACTGCTAAAACGATGAGGGCTCCGGCCAATAATCCAATCACAACAGATTCGTTTGGAGACATTAGATCTGCTCCTGCGGTAATACCTACTAAGCCTCCTAGAATTCCGTTAAGGAACATGGTAAGGTCGTAATTTTTGTATAAGATTGTGGAAAGGATAAATGCGCCAATTCCACCCGCTGCTGCTGCTAAAGATGTTGTTACAAGCACTAAAGAAGTTCCTGCTGGGTCCGCAGATAAAACAGACCCACCGTTAAATCCAAACCAACCCAACCACAAGATAAGTACTCCAGCTGCTGCTAAAGGAATGTTGTGTCCTGGTATGGCTTGCGCTTTTCCACTTTCAGAAAATTTACCAATTCTAGGGCCTAGAAGGTATATGGCTATTAATGCAGCCCAACCACCAACAGAGTGTACTAGTGTAGATCCAGCAAAGTCGTGAAACCCGCCATTTTCGCCACCTATTGTGCTTAAAAATCCACCACCCCACTGCCAAGATCCTACGATAGGATATACAAGACCTACATATATTAGGGTAAAAATCATGAAACCACCCAACTTAATACGTTCTGCTACAGCTCCTGAAACAATGGTTGCTGCAGTTGCGGCAAACATTCCTTGGAAGAGAAAATCGGTCCAGTAGGTGTATCCGCCAGAGGCGTAATCAGGGGTTAGTCCATTTTCAGGGAGCGGGATTCCAAATCCTGCAAACCCAAGATATCCATTGAAATCTCCAGGGTACATTAGGTTAAACCCACCTATATAGTAAAGTAATAATCCAGTACAAATAATGAATACATTCTTAAATAATATATTAATTGTGTTTTTTTGTCTGGTTAATCCAATCTCTAAAAAAGAGAATCCTAGGTGCATGAAAAATACCAAAGCGGTACATACCATCATCCATACGTTATTTGCTGTAAATATTGCTGTTTCCATTTTTATATTCTTTTTGAGTAATCTGTATTAGTTTATGCCTGCTTTTCCATTCTCTCTTGTCCTTATTCTATACGCGTCTTGTACATCAGAAACAAAAATCTTACCGTCTCCTACATTTCCTGTACTGGCGGCTTCCAAAATGGCATTTATAGTCGGTTCTAGAAATTCATCAGAAATTACTATGGAAAGTATTCTCCTTTGAATGTCAGAAGTACTGTAGCTAATGCCTCTGTAGACATGTCCTTGCTTTTCATTTCCAACGCCGGTTACATCCCAGTAGCTAAAGAAGTTAACCTCTATGGCGTGAAGGGCTTTTTTGACGTCGTCAAATTTTGATTTTCTAATAATGGCTTCCACTTTTTTCATAATGGGACTGTTATTTATGGGTTAATACGAAGTAAACTTATGTATTTGTAATTATACCCCCTAATTTTTAGGGGGTATTGTATTAATTATTATTATATAAACAAAATAGACCCTAAAAAAATGAGGGTATCATTTTTTTAGGGTCCCAAAATTGAGTGTGTGAATGAAAAAATAGGGGGGGGTACCCACAATAAAGTGAGTGCTACTAATAAAAACAGAAATTATTTTTAACTAGATTGCTTTTGCTGTGTGTAGACCAAGCGAAATGGCTAGTATACCTATTATGATACTAGAAAGGGTGTAGAAAGTAAATTCTAGTATTTGTCCATTTTTAAGAAAAGCTTGATTTTCGAATGCAAATGTGGAAAAGGTGGTAAACCCTCCACAAAGCCCTATGGCTAAAAATGAATATAGGGGAGCACTTGCCAAAGCTGGGTTTTTATAACTTAAGCCAATAATAAGACCTAATAGTAAGCAACCTATAATGTTTACACCAAAGGTACCCCAAAAAAAATGGTCGCTCAATGGATTACCTATTTTGCTAAGCCCATATCTTAGTATGGTACCAAAGCCTCCGCCTATAAATAATGCAGTCATGGTTTTTAGCTGCTCCATATTTAAGACTTTAAATATGTTTTCAAAACAAAAAGCAATAAAATAAAAAGGATAAAACCAAGGAGTAGCTTTAAAACCCCTTTAAAATTTTTTTGGTGTTGGGCACGCTCTTTTTTGAAAGCCATTACAATGGCAACCACAAAAGAAATGGCAAAAAGCACTGCGAACACTATTTGTCCTTTACTAAACATATTCCTATTTTTACACAAAGCTACATTAAATAATGCAAACCTTTTTTGTGTTTTAATGTTCATTAAATAAATATTATGAAAGATAAATTAGACGCGGTTGCCGCTTTTCATACGGCATTCAAGATAGGTTATGCTAAATCACCAATAGCCAGTTTAGGAGCGCAAAAAAATCAATTGCGCTTTTCTTTAATGGAAGAGGAAAACAAAGAGTATTTAGAAGCGGCGCAGAACAATGATCTAGTAGAGGTGGCAGACGCATTGGGAGATATGCTTTACATATTATGCGGGACCATTATTGAGCATGGAATGCAGGATAAGATTGAGGCTGTTTTTAACGAAATACAAAAGTCCAATATGAGTAAACTAGGGGAAGACGGCGCACCCATATATAGGGAAGATGGAAAAGTTTTAAAAGGACCAAATTATTTTAAGCCCAATCTAAAGGCTATTTTGGAAGAATAAAAAAAGGCTCCCTTGGGAGCCTTTTAAATTTAGTACGCTTTAACCCTCCAACCATAAGGGTCTGGTGATAAGTTGTATTGTATGTCGTTGAGTGTTTTCTTAAAGAATGTGGCGTAACTGTCTTCTTGTGGTGTAATTTCATACTTCTCTCCTTTGTAACCAAAGCCAGAAATTGGACTCACTACTGCAGCAGTTCCTGCGCCGAACATTTCTAGTAATTGGTTGTTTTTATGTGCTTCAAGAATTTCAGCTACTTTAATAGGTCTAACTTCTAAGTTTATCCCATTGTCTTTGGCCAATTGTATTAAACTTTTTCTTGTGATTCCATCTAAAATTGAATCAGAGGTTGGTCCTGTTATTAAGGTATTTCCAATACGAATAAAAATATTCATTGTTCCAGCTTCCTCAATATGTTGGTGTGTATTGGCATCTGTCCATACTACTTGTTGAAATCCTTCTGCTTGGGCTAATTGAGTTGGGTAAAAAGAGCCTGCATAATTCCCTGCAGCTTTGGCATACCCAAAACCACCACTTGCAGCCCTACTAAATGTTTCTGCAATTTTAACCCTCACTTCTCCGCTATAGTAGGATTGTGCTGGAGAGCAAATGACCATAAATTTATACTCTTTGGCGGGAGAGGCAATAACGCCGGCTTGAGACGCGATCATAAAAGGCCTGATATACAAAGAATTCCCTGCACCAGGTTTGATCCAATTTTGGTCCAATGCTAACAATTTGTGAAGTCCTTCCATAAAGTATTCTTTTGTAATTGCTGGCATGGCCAATCTTTCACAGGACTTATTAAACCGCTTAAAATTATCTTCGGGTCTGAACAACCATGCGTCACCATGATGGTCTTTGAATGCCTTCATGCCTTCAAAAATAGCTTGGCCATAGTGAAATACACTGGCGCTTGGCGAAATACTTATATTTTGATAAGGTTTAATCTGTGGTCTTTCCCAGCCACCATTCTTAAAGTCACAGACCAACATATGGTCTGCGAAAATTTCTCCAAAAGAAAGGTTTTCAAAATCTACTTCATTAATTCTAGAAGTTTGGGCAATTTCAATATCAAATGAATCAGTAGCTGTGCTCATGGGCTATATATTTAAGAGAATAAAATTAAATAAAAATACTGTGAGCCCATTTTTATTTTCATATTATTAGCAAAATGCTTAAAATGCGCTTCTCAAATAAGAATATGACATTTTTTTAACAATTGCGCTCTAATATTTGTTTGTATTTTCATTAAACCCTTTTTTAAAACTCCGTTGTAAGCAGGTTATATTCGCTAGTTTTTACTTTATAAACAGTAAAACTTGACATATCTTTATGGGGTGAAAAGAAAAATTGTAACTACCGCAGACGGTTCTAAAACCCTGCAAATAGAAGAATGGCAGGAACAGTACCATTCCATGCATGGTGCCATACAGGAAGCTTATCACGTTTTTATAAAACATGGTTTAGACCTTTTTGAAAATAAGGCTATTGCTATACTTGAAATTGGTTTTGGTACGGGATTAAATGCTTATATCACTTTTTTAGAAGCTCAGGAAAAAGGGCTTAATGTTGATTATTTCGGGCTAGAAGCATACCCAGTAAGTTTCGAAGAAGCTATGTCTATGGAGTATGTGACGTCTTTAAAGGATGCTGACTTTGGCCAAGAAGCTTTTGAGTTAATGCATAAAAGTCCATGGAACGTCCCCGTGAAAATTGCTTCTTTTTTTAATTTAGTGAAGCTTGAAAAAAAGTTCCAAGATATTAATGATTCCAATGCGTATGAACTCATTTATTTTGACGCCTTTGGTTTTAGGGTGCAGCCTGAATTATGGTCTGAATCCATTTTTTTGAAAATGTATGCTGCACTGCGTCCAGGAGGCGTTTTGGTGACCTATGCAGCAAAAGGAAGTGTAAGAAGGGCTATGGTCAGTGTGGGGTTTTTAGTGGAACGTTTAGAAGGACCTCCGGGTAAACGTGAAATGCTCAGGGCAACTAAACCTAGATTAAATACTCAAATTTAAATTTTAACTCCTCCTTTTTTAATAGTTATTGTCATGAAAATATTGATTACCGGTGCTACCGGATTAATAGGAAAAGAAATTATTAAACAGTGTCACATAGAGGGCATTAGCACACATTTTTTGACCACCTCAAAAGCCAAGTTGTCTTCTAAAGAAAATGAAAAAGGTTTTCTGTGGAATCCTTCTAAAGGAGCCATTGATTTAAATGCTTTTCAAGGCGTGACACACATCATTAATTTGGCTGGAAGTACCATTGCCCAAAGATGGACAGAGAAAAATAAAGCAGAAATTTTACATTCAAGATTAGACAGTATTAATACACTTATGAAAGGGATTAGGCAATTAGAAAGTCATTCTCTGACCTATTTTTTAGGCACTTCTGCCATAGGATACTACCCATCTGACTTTTCAAAAGAATACCCTTCAGATTGGCATTCTGAAAGTGGCAAAGCGTCCTTTTTAAGAGAAACTGTTTTGGCTTGGGAAGCGGCCAACGAGTCCGTAGCTTCTCTTGGATTAAAGTTGGGCCAACTTAGGATAGGTTTGGTGTTGGATCAGCAAGAAGGTGCCTTACCCCAATTTGTAACACCCATAAAGAATTTTGTGGGTGCTGCTTTTGGAAATGGTAAGCAGTGGCAGTCTTGGATTCACAAGGAAGATATAGCGCGAATGTTTCTTTCTTTAAGCAAAAATGAATTAGAGGGTGTTTTTAACGGTGTAGCCCCCAACCCAGTGATACAAAAGGAATTGGTAGCTGCCATAGCACAACAACTCAATAAGCCTGTTTTACTGCCTAATGTACCTGGTTTTGTTATTTCTTTAATTCTTGGTGAAATGGCACAACTGGTCTTAGAAAGCCAAAAAGTGCAATCTGATCAATGGCTCGCTTTAGGTTTTGAATTTCATTTTCCTACTTTGCCTGAGGCACTTAGAGATTTGTTGTGATTCAAAGCGATAAAAGGAATGACATTTTGGCATTTTTAAAGCTTTGGCAGTACTTTTGAATAGTAGATTACAAATATTGAATCACATGAGTAAAGAGAATATAGATGCTGCTGCATCTGACCAAAATGAAGTTCAAGATACAGAGATGACTTCACCAGAAAATAGCCAAGGATCTCAGCAAGATAATAATAGCGAATTTAATGACGCTGCTATTGAAGACAGTCCAGAATCAGCTTTAGAAAAGCTAGAGAAAGCAGTAGCTAGCGAACAAGATAAATTTTTAAGGCTTTTTGCTGAATTTGAAAATTATAAAAAGAGAACCTCAAAAGAGAGAATGGATCTTTTTAAAACAGCCAACCAAGAGGTTATTGTTGCTATGTTACCGGTGGTCGATGACTTTGAAAGGGCTATGAAAGAATTGTCTAAAGACCAAGACTCAGAGCTTTACAAAGGTGTGGGTCTTATTCAGAATAAATTTTTAGGGATACTTAAAAACAAAGGTTTAGAAGAAGTAGTTACCGCTGCGGGTGATACTTTTGATTCTGAAATGCACGATGCAATTACTCAGATTCCTGCGCCTAACAAGAAAATGAAGGGAAAAATTATAGATGTAATTGAAAAAGGTTTTCAATTAGGAGATAAAATTATTCGTCACCCAAAAGTAGTAGTTGGAAACTAATTAAGTTTTATGAAAGAAGATTTTTATGACATATTAGGTATTTCTAAAAGTGCCACAGCTGCAGAGATTAAAAAGGCTTATAGGAAAAAAGCCATTGAGTACCATCCAGATAAAAATCCTGGAGATTCAAAAGCAGAAGAGCTTTTTAAAAAATCTGCAGAGGCTTACGAAGTTTTAAGTGACCCTAATAAAAAAGCCAAATACGATCAGTATGGTCACCAAGCATTTGAAGGTGGATTTGGTGGCGGTGGCGGAATGAATATGGATGACATATTTAGCCAATTTGGTGATGTTTTTGGTGGTGCCTTTGGAGGTGGATTTGGTGGATTTGGCGGCGGCGGCCAGCGAAGGGCTAAAGGGAGTAACCTAAGGATTAGGGTGAAACTAAATCTTGAGGAGGTAGCACAAGGGGTAGAGAAGACCGTAAAAGTCCGAAGAAAAAAGCAGGCAGATGGGGTTACTTATAAGACTTGCGCCACTTGTAATGGTCAGGGTCAAGTCACTAAAATTGCCAACACCATATTGGGTAGGATGCAAACGGCTGCAACCTGTAGTAGCTGTAGTGGAAGCGGACAAATTATAGATTCCAAGCCAAATGATGCTGACGCTCAAGGAATGGTGGTTCAGGAAGACACTGTGAGTATTCAAATACCTGCAGGAGTAGAAGACGGAATGCAGTTAAAAGTTGGAGGAAAAGGCAATGATGCTCCTGGAAATGGTGTTCCTGGTGACTTAATAGTTGCCATTGAGACTTTAGAGCATGAGACCTTGAAAAGAGAAGGAGACAACCTTCATTATGATTTATATATCAGTTTATCAGACGCCGTATTGGGGACTTCTAAAGATATTGATACTGTTTCTGGTAAAGCCAGAATCAAACTTGAGCCGGGTCTTCAGTCTGGCAAAATATTAAGACTTAGAGGCAAAGGTATTAAGAGTATTAACGGTTATGGAGCCGGAGATTTATTGGTGCACGTCAATGTATGGACACCAAAAGAACTGAATAAAGAGCAAAGGGCCTTTTTTGAAAAGATGCAAGGAGATGAAAATTTTGAGCCAAAGCCTGAAAAATCGGATAAGTCATTTTTTGAAAAGGTAAAAGATATGTTTGCTTAAACCTTTTTTATTGTTTTATAGAGAATTTATGTATATTTGGTTTTTACTTAATAGTACATCTATTAGGTAATTCTTTTTCATAGCAATTTTTTTTCCCATCCTTAGAACTCGTTTTAAGGGTGGGTTTTTGTTTTTAAAGGCCCCTTGGTGTCAGTTTATTTACTTATTTTAGAAGCGTAAACAATTCTTATGAATGCGATTCAGAAATTTTTAGGGCTTATAAAAAATGCACTGACTACCCCATTGTTCCCATCGGATACAATTCATATTACCATAGGGACTATTCTTTTAATTATAACAGCCCTAATTTTTGTAAGTTATCTTTTGAAGCTTATTAAAAAGATTGTTAATGCAAAATTACCTGAAGAAGACAAAAATAAGTTTGCAAGCATATTTGGGTTTTTAAAGTATCTCTTTTATATACTGGTTACGATAACGGTCTTACATTCTTCCGGTATTGATCTCACTGTTTTTCTTACAGCCTCTGCCGCTTTATTTGTTGGTCTTGGTTTTGCACTTCAATACTTATTTCAAGACATTATTTCAGGTATTTTGATCATTTTAGATCAATCACTACACGTTGGAGACATTATTGAAGTAGATCAGAAGGTGGGTAAGGTATTTGAAATTAAATTGAGAACCACCAGAGCCATTACCAGAGACGACAAGGTGATAGTCATTCCAAATCATATTTTCCTAACAAACAGTATTTTTAATTATACGCAAAACCATAAAACAACCCGTGAAAAGGTCACTATAGGCGTGTCTTATGCATCAGATATAAATTTAGTGACTGATTTACTGGTGTCAGTTGCTGTAGCTCAAAAAGGCGTCTTAAAATCTCCTAAACCTTTTGTTTTATTTGATGATTTCGGAGATTCCGCCCTGGTATTTTCGCTGCACTTTTCTATTGCAGATTCTTTCACGGATCCCAAGTTGAAAAGTGAGATTCGTTATAAAATTGCAGCGATTTTTAAAGATAATAAGGTGTCCATTCCATTTCCACAAAGAGATGTTCACCTGTATAAACATCCCTAAATGAATTCAAATATTCTTGTTGTTGAAGATGAAGCAGCTATTAGTAGGGTGCTTGTAAAAATACTATCAGAAGCCTTTGAGACTTATGAAATAGAGGCTGCCTTTGATGGGCAATCTGCTATTGAAATGATTCAAAGCAAGGACTATGCCTTAGTTTTATGTGATATTAAAATGCCTAAAATGGATGGGGTAGAAGTGCTTATTAAAGCTAAAGAAATTGCGCCATTTACTTCATTCATTATGATATCTGGTCATGGCGATCTTGAAACTGCTGTGGAAACAATGCGATTGGGTGCTTTTGATTATATTTCAAAACCGCCTGATTTAAACAGGTTGTTGACCGCTGCAAGGAATGCCCTTGAGAAAAAAGATTTATTGGTTGAGAATACTTTGCTCAAACAAAAAGTATCTAATGGATATGAAATGATCGGTAAAAGTGAAGTCATATCTCATGTGCAACAAATGATTGATAAAGTAGCTCCAACAGACGCAAGGGTTTTGATTACTGGCCCTAATGGAAGTGGAAAAGAATTGGTTGCCCATTGGATTCACCAAAAAGGGCCTAGGCTAACAGCAGCCTTTGTAGAGGTGAATTGTGCTGCTATTCCTTCTGAACTTATTGAAAGTGAATTATTTGGTCACGTAAAAGGGGCTTTTACCTCTGCTGTAAAAGATCGGTCAGGAAAATTTGAAATGGCACATGGGGGTACCCTATTTTTAGATGAGATAGGGGATATGAGTCTTTCTGCTCAGGCTAAAGTACTTAGGGCTTTACAAGAGCAAAAAATCACTAGGGTAGGCTCTGATAAAGACATTAAAGTAGATGTGCGGGTTTTAGCTGCCACTAATAAAAACCTTAAAGAAGAGATTAAGGAAGGGCGTTTTAGAGAAGATTTATACCACCGTTTGGCCGTAATTATTATTGATGTACCGGCTTTAAATGAACGAAAAGAAGACATTCCATTGCTGATTAATCATTTTTCAAATCAAATAGCCAATGCTCAGGGTGCCCAACCCAAAGTTTTTTCACAAGAGGCCATTAGTGCGCTACAGTCTTATGATTGGACTGGAAATATTAGAGAATTACGCAATGTTGTTGAGCGACTGTTAATTTTAGGCGCTACTGAAATAAGCAGTGAAGACGTGCGTTTATTTGCTTCTAAAAATTAAAATAGATAATATGAAATTGAGACTAATTATTCTGTTCACTTTTTGTGGCATCGGCCTTCAGGCCCAAGAAAATTTAGATAATTCCTTTATTAAAAGTATCTATGATACTGCACTAAGTGAGAGTAGGTCATACGATTGGCTGAACCATTTGTCCAACCAGATTGGAGGGCGTTTGTCTGGATCGGTTCAAGCAGAACAGGCAGTAGATTATACCTATAAAGTGATCGAAAATTTGAAGCTAGACAAGCTTTGGAAGCAAGAAATAACCGTACCAAAGTGGGTGAGGGGAACCCCTGAATTTGCCTATATGGAATTGTCTCCTGGGGCAACTACGAACATTCCTATTCTAGCATTGGGTGGATCTGTGGCCACACCTTCTTTAGGAATCAAAGCGGAACTTATTGAAGTGACCTCTTTGGATGAATTAAAAACATTGGGCAAAAAAGCCATTTCTGGTAAAATAGTTTTTTTCAATAGGCCTATGGACCCTAAAATGATCAATACATTTAATGCTTATTCAAAAGCGGTGGATCAAAGGTCTAAGGGCGCAGCTGAGGCTGCTAAATATGGTGCTCTAGGTGTTATAGTGAGGTCTATGAATTTAAGATTAGATGACTTTCCTCACACTGGTGGTATGTCTTATGGTGGCCTTTCTGACGCCATGAAAATTCCTGCTGCAGCGGTCTCTACAAACCATGCAAATTTTTTAAGCACTACCCTAAAATTAAATCCTTCTTTGAAATTTTATTTCAAACAAAATTGCAGAACACTTGCAGATGTGCCTTCTCACAATGTGATTGGAGAAATTAGGGGCAGTGAATTCCCTGAGGAAATTATTGTTATTGGTGGGCATTTAGATTCTTGGGATGTAGGAGATGGTGCCCATGACGACGGTGCAGGTTGCGTGCAAAGCATGGCTGTTTTAGAGATACTAAAGAAGCTAAATTACACCCCAAAAAGAACGATTAGGGTAGTGATGTTTATGAATGAAGAAAATGGACTTAGGGGAGGAACAGCTTATGCCAAAAGAGCCGTTGAGCTGGGGGAGCAACATTTATTCGCCCTTGAGAGTGACTCTGGGGGCTTTACACCTAGGGGTTTTTCCTTTGATGCGTCTGCTGCAAACATGTCACAAATCATGGAATGGAAAGTGTTATTTGAACCTTATATGGCCCACACTTTCACAGAAGGTGGTTCGGGCGCAGATATTGGACCTTTAAAAAATGAGGGCATTGTTTTGGCCGGATTGAGGCCAGATTCTCAGCGTTATTTTGACCACCACCACGCAGCTACAGATACTTTTGATGCGGTGAATAAGAGAGAGTTGGATATGGGGTCAGCAGCAATGACTGCTCTGGTATATTTATTTGATCGCTATGGTTTAGAAGCTGCTGAAATTAAATAGAATTCTTATATTTGCCCTTCATTAAAAAAAGTGATTATGCAAGACGGAATTTACGCCAAATTCAATACCTCTAAAGGCGCTATTACAGTAAAATTAACCCATGACAAAACACCTGGTACTGTAGGTAACTTAGTGGCATTGGCAGAGGGAAGTTTAGAAAATAATGTAAAACCACAAGGAACCCCTTACTACGATGGATTAAAATTCCATAGGGTTATTCCAGATTTCATGATTCAAGGGGGGTGTCCTTTAGGAACAGGAACTGGTGACGGTGGATATAAGTTTGACGACGAATTTCACCCAGATTTAACACATAATGGACCTGGTGTATTGTCAATGGCTAATGCTGGACCAGGGACCAATGGAACGCAGTTTTTTATTACGCATATAGCGACCCCTTGGTTGGATAATAAACACACTGTTTTTGGACATGTGGTAGAAGGACAAGATGTTGTAGACGCTATTGCACAAGGAGACACTTTAGACACTTTAGAGATTGTAAGGGTTGGAGCATCAGCTGAGGCTTGGAATGCGGTAGAAGCTTTCAGAACTTTTGAGGGATCTAGAGAAAAGCGTTTGGCTGAAGCTAAAGCGGCTCAAACAGATGCTTTGGATCAAGTATCTGCTGGTTTTTCTGAGACTGCTTCTGGATTGAGATATCAGATTATTCAAAAAGGTACTGGTGCTAAAGCGGAAAAGGGTCAGCAAGTTTCAGTGCATTATCAAGGTGCACTAATAGATGGAACTGTTTTTGATTCTTCCTATAAAAGAAAAGAGCCTATTGAATTTCAATTGGGTATTGGTCAAGTAATCTCAGGTTGGGATGAAGGCTTACAATTATTGCACGTAGGTGATAAAGCCCGATTTGTAATTCCATCTGATTTGGCATATGGAAGTGCTGGTGCTGGTGGTGTTATTCCTCCAGATGCTATTTTGGTTTTTGATGTAGAGCTTGTAGGGGCTAAGTAATAATGAGGATTTTAAAATCCAAGCCTCGCGAGGCTTTAAGTGTTTTAACTTCATAAAAAAAGCCTGTCCAAATGGACAGGCTTTAGTTTTTTGAAAAGGTTGTAT
>Ga0102899_1000204_pt1 | contig 25263 bp, 24 predicted proteins | sample Colrivmeta1555B3_FD_78455 | JGI IMG/M metagenome (GOLD analysis project Ga0102899, IMG submission 78455) | Estuarine microbial communities from the Columbia River estuary - metaG 1555B-3 | ecosystem: Environmental > Aquatic > Marine > Intertidal zone > Estuary | place: USA: Columbia River... | reverse complement strand
CTCTACGTACTCATCAGCTTGAATATACTCTAAACATTCCTCTAAGCTAAATTCTCTAGGTGGTACAATTTTTACTTTTGCATCCGTTCCAGATTTACGCATGTTTGTTAATTGTTTCGTTTTAGTAACGTTAACAACTAAATCATTCGCACGGCTATTTTCACCAATAACTTGCCCTTCATAAATGGCCTCACCTGGCGCAATAAAGAAAGTTCCCCTTTCTTGCAAATTGTTTAATGAGAAAGGAATTGAAGTTCCTAATTCCATTGAAATCAATGAACCATTCAAACGACCAGGAATTTCCCCTTTGTAAGGTTTGTAATCCAAGAATCTATGAGACATAATTGCTTCACCAGCCGTAGCAGTTAACAAATAATTTCTTAAACCGATAATACCACGAGAAGGAATTTCGAAAGTAATCGTCATACGATCACCTTTTGGAACCATATTTAACATCTCACCTTTTCTTTTTGTAACCGCCTCAACAGCAGTTCCACTATTCACCTCTGGTAAATCAATCGTTAATTCTTCAATTGGCTCACATTTCTGACCATTGATTTCTTTAATAATTACTTGTGGCTGACCTACTTGTAACTCATACCCCTCACGACGCATCGTTTCAATTAAAACAGACAAGTGCATTACACCACGTCCAAAAACCATCCATTTATCAGCTTTATCCGTTTTACCAACTTTCATTGCTAAATTCTTTTCAAGCTCTTTGTCAAGACGTTCAGAGATATGACGTGAAGTCACCAATTTACCTTCTTTCCCGAAGAAAGGAGAATCATTGATAGAGAAAAGCATCCCCATCGTTGGTTCATCAATTGCGATACTTTCAAGAGCTTCTGGCTCCTCAGCATCACAAATGCTGTCTCCAATTTCAAAACCTTCAATACCTGTAATTGCACAAATATCTCCAGGTTGAACGCTATCAACTTTAATACGCTCTGTTCCCTCAAAAGTAAACACATCTTTTGTTCTGTGTTTTTGTTGAGTTCCATCAGCTTTAGAAAGGATGATAGGCATATTTGGCTTCATTACCCCTCTCGTTAAACGACCAATCGCGATACGACCAACAAATGAAGAGAAATCTAACGATGTAATCAACATTTGAGTATTTCCTTCAGGGATTGTAATTGGTGGATAGTAATCCAAAATTTTATCCAATAAAGGTGTAATTGAGTTCGTTGGAGTTTTGTAGTCTTCCGACATCCAACCATTTTTCGCTGAACCGTAGATTGTTGGGAAATCCAACTGAGATTCATTCGCATCCAATTCAAACATTAAATCAAATACTTTTTCGTGAACCTCTTCTGGCGTACAATTATCTTTATCAACTTTATTAACAACAACCAATGGTTTTAATCCCATCGCTAACGCCTTACCAAGAACGAATCTTGTTTGAGGCATTGGTCCTTCAAAAGCATCCACTAGCAAACAAACTCCATCAGCCATATTCAATACTCTTTCTACCTCACCACCAAAATCGGCGTGACCAGGAGTATCAATAATGTTAATCTTTGTTCCTTTGTACATTACAGAAACGTTCTTTGAGACAATCGTAATTCCTCTTTCACGTTCCAAATCATTATTATCCATGATTAACTCACCTGTTGGACGATTTCTTTCATCCAAAACAGCACCAGCTTCGATCATTTTATCTACCAAGGTTGTTTTACCGTGGTCAACGTGTGCAATAATTGCAATGTTTCTAATTTCCATTTTATTTAATAAATATTGATATTAATTTCTTCTTCGGCTTGAATTACCGTCTCTTCTTCCGCTGCTTTCACGACTTCCACTATCACGGCGACCTCCGCCACTGCTTCTTCTCTCTCCGCCTCTAAAACCACCATCACGTGAGCTACTTCTGCGTTGACCTCCGCCACCGCCTCCAGCTTTGTTTTTAGTTACTTCAACAGAAACTGAATTACCTTCGTACTCAGTACCATTCACTTCTTTAATGATTTTATCAGCTAAGTCATTATCTGCTTCAAAGAAAGAATAAGATGCCAAGATGTCGATTTTTCCAACACTGTTTGATTTCAAACCAGTACTATCGCAAATAACACGTAATAAACCACCAGGGTTTAATCCATCTCGTTGACCAAGGTTAACAAAGAATCGTGTTTTGTTTTCATCGTCTCTTCTACCTCTTGATCTGTCTCCTCGGCTATCACCACGACTATCGTCACGATCTCTTCCGCGATCTCTATCACGACCTCGATCTCTGTCTCTACTACCTCTACCTCTGTCGTCACGATCATCACGATCACCACCTTTACCCGCTTTCGCGTTTAAATCACCTGATCTTTCGTAATAATTTAAGAATCTATTAAATTCAGCTGAAACAAATTGTTTAACAACCTCTTCTTTCGATAAACCATCGAACTCCTGCATGATTAAAGGCAAGAATTCATTGATATCATCTTCCTTAACTTCAGTTGCACGCACATTGTTCACCAATTTCATCAATTGGATTTCACAAATTTCTTTTGCGTTAGGAATTTGACCCTGTGTAAATTGAGCACGAATAATTCGTTCAATAGACTTGATCTTATACATTTCTCTTGTGTTAATCAACACTAAAGATTCACCTTTTTTACCAGCTCTAGCTGTTCTACCAGAACGGTGTGTATAATTCTCGATTTCGTCAGGAAGATTGTAGTTAATTACATGCGTAATATCATCTACATCAATACCCCTAGCAGCAACATCAGTTGCAACCAAAATCTGAATTGATTTATCTCTAAATCGTTTCATTACACTGTCTCTTTGCGCTTGAGATAAATCTCCGTGCAAAGGTTCAGCGCTGTATCCTTCTTTTCCTAATTTTTCAGCAACAGAAGCTGTTTCACGTCTTGTACGACAGAAAACCAACCCATAGATATCAGCGTTGAAATCAATTAACCTTTTTAAAGCAGCATATCTATCTCTTTCTTTTACAGAAAAGTAGATGTGCTCAATATTCTCGTTTGTTTGATTTTTGTGCCCGATAGAAACCTCTAATGGGTTTTCCATATAGTTTTTAGCAATATTTGCTACCTCTTTAGGCATTGTAGCTGAGAACAACCAAACATTTTTATATTCAGGTGTTTCACTTAAAATGGTATCAATATCTTCTTTGAATCCCATATTTAACATCTCATCAGCTTCATCTAAAACCACCCATTCAATACTTTTCAGATTGATTGCGTTACGATTCGCTAAATCTACTAAACGACCCGGTGTAGCAACAATAATTGAAACACCTTTTTTGATGTCCGTCATTTGACGACGAATATCAGTCCCACCATAAACGGCAACGATGTTTACATTTAAATGCTTAGAATAGCCTTGTAAATCTTTAGATATTTGTAAGCAAAGCTCTCGTGTTGGACAAATCACAAGCCCCTGTGGGAATCGACTTCCCTCTTCTACTTTACTTACTAATGGTAAACCGAACGCTGCGGTTTTACCTGTCCCAGTTTGAGCTAAACCAACGAAATCACTTTCCTCTTTTAATAAGTGTGGAATTGCTTCTTGTTGGATCGGAGTGGGTGTTTCAAACCCCAGTTCTTTTAACGACTTCAACACCCCACTCTTTAGCCCGAGTTCCTCAAATGTCATTCTTATATTTTAAAATTGAGTGCAAAGGTACGTAGAAAATCCAGAAATACCGCTATTTATGTGAAAAACAGCTCATTTTGTTCTTTTTACAGGATGAATCTAGCAAAATCCTCGACCAATAACCTTACATTCTAACTACTAGACAGTTAGGATATTGCAATTAATCTTTTTTAGGAGAATCTTTAATTTCGGGCGCTTCATTATCATCCAACAACTCCTTGTTTTCCGCCTTATCAGAATTGATTTCAGGAACAGGTGTTGGCGGGATATGTGAAGTTTTGTTTGGTGGCTGATATTTCATAACATGATCAATATCTTGAGCGTATTGATCTAATGGTCTTTTAATTTCCGCGGCAGTATCATCAATAAGATTCTTCAAATTCAAATCTCCTTTGATGTCCCCCGCAGACTTTTTAATCTCATTTTGGATCTCAGTAGACGCTTCTTTTACTTGCCTGATTGTTTTTCCTAACGTTTTAGCCAAACTAGGTATGCTTTTAGAACCAAAAAATATCAAAATAAACACTAAGATTAATAGTATTTCACTCCCCGCGATATCATTGAATATTAAAAGCATGCTGTAAAATTAATCATTTAATAAATTATACATCGATTCTTCGATTTATTAATAATTAAAATCCTGCCTTTGAAGAAGGATAAGCATTGAAAGTACCAGAAGCAAATGCCACTAACACACCTTCTTGATTTGTAATCTTCCCTTCCACAAAAACCAATCGTTTACCAGCTTTTAATATATTGGCATTGGCTGTAAGCACATCACCCTTGAATGCTGGGGCCACGAAAGAAATTTTCATTTCAACCGTAGAAACAACTTTGTCTTCCATGATAACCTTTGACAATGCACAAACTCCCATTGCCGCATCCATCATCGCACTAACAGACCCTCCATGCGCTGCAATTGGCGTTGCTAAATGTGCTTCCGTAATAGGCATTTTGTAACAAATATTTCCTGGAGAAACAATTTCAAAATCCATTGAAAGCAGTCGCCCGAAATTATTTGATTTAATATATCCTTCTACGATTGGGTGTTTTAAGAATTCATTCATACACCACCTTATTTAGGTAAATGAACATCCATTTGAGGGAAAGGGATGTGCAATCCAGCTTTTTCAAACTCTGTATAAACTCGCTCATTCATTTCAAAAAATACGTCCCAATAATCTTCTGTTTTTACCCAAGCTCGAACAGCAATATTCACAGAAGAATCCGCAAGTTCACCTAAACCAATGAATGCCTCAGGATCTGTTAGTATTCGACTATCCTCTTTAATGAATTTCGCAAACAATTCTTTTGCTACTTTTAAATCGTCACCGTATGCAATACCAAAAGACCAATCCACTCGTCTGTTAACTGCTGAAGTATAATTTACAATTGTATTATTCGCCACAGCACCATTGGCCATAATAATTGTTTTATTATCTCGTGTCGTTAAAATTGTATTGAATATTAAAATTTCTTTAACATCACCTTCTTCTCCCTGCATTCTTACATAATCACCCACTTTAAACGGTTTGAAAAGTAAAATCATTACTCCACCTGCGAAGTTTGATAATGTTCCGGAAAATGCCATACCAATTGCTAATCCAGCAGCTCCTAAAAGAGCTACAAATGACGTCATTTCAACGCCCAATTGAGAAATAGCTGTTACTATAACGAGAACCTTAATTACAGCTCTTATTAAGCTTGAAAGAAAAATCACCAAACTTTCGTCTGTATTTGACTTTTTCATAATTTTCACAAAAGCTCTCGACACAAACTTAGCTAGCCAAAATCCGATAACAAAAATGGAAATTGCAATTGCTAATTTAACGCCAAGACTAAGCACTATATCAAAAACATCCCCATCTTGCCAACCTAAAAAACTTTCTATTTGTTTAAACATAATCTCTATTTATCTTTGTGTGACACAAAAGTATCAAAGATTATTTATAACTAGGATTGTTTGAATTAATTATATGTTTTTTTTCCTCTCAAAGGTTTTACTTTTTTTTATCAGTCCATTTTTCTGGCTAATTATTTCTGGATTTGCTTGTTTTTATTTTAGGAATAAATCCTGGAGGAAATATGCCATAATTCTGACTTCATTCATTTTCATCTTCTTTAGTAATAGCTTTCTATTTTTAACAGCAGCAAGTTTTTGGGAGGTTGAAGGAGTTAAACTAAAGGATGTAAAACATCATGACGTTGCCGTAATCCTTGGAGGAATGAGTGGCTACAATAACGACCTCGAACGATTAAGTTTTGGTCAAGAAGCCGATCGATTGATGCAAGGGATTTCCTTGTATCACGGAGGCAAAGTATCTAAAATATTAATATCTGGAGATTCTGGTTATCTGACAGATCATGGATTGCATGAAGCAAAACAAATCAAAGAATTACTATTGGATTGGGGAATACCTGAAGAAGACATTCTAACAGAAGAAATTTCAAAAAACACTCATGAAAATGCGATTGAAACAAAGAAAACGATTGAAAAGCACCCAGAAATAAAAAGCATCCTGTTAGTCACTTCTGGAATACATATGAAACGGGCTTTAGCATGCTTTAAGAAACAAAAATTAGAGTGTACACCCTATTCTACAGATATCTTCACAAATAAAACAAAGAACTATTATTGGGATCAGTACCTCATCCCGAATCAGACCAACTTTATCCATTGGAATAAGCTGATTAAAGAAATCGTTGGGTATTATACATACGCAATTATGGGTTACATTTAAGAGTGACCTGATATTCGTCATATTTGCATCGATTAACATTGTGTTTCTTTGTGAAAAAAAATCAATGATTTGGAAGAAACGAACGAAACAAGAAATTAACGATATTGTTTTCGATGCATTAAATGAGAATGGTAACTATCTTGAAGAAGACATCATCGGTTTACCAGCAAGCTACTTGGACTCACAAGTATTTTCTCAAGACGACGCTATCTTAAAAAATGCACCTTTCCTAACGACACTTGTACGAAATCCAAATCACATCGGCTGTCATACTCTTGGAGATAGCGAGCATTTCTTTTCTGGAACTCAGAAAATTGAAAAAGAAGTTATTAGAATCTGCAGTGAATCAATTTTAAAAGCGGATGAAAATAGCTGTGATGGTTATGTAGCATCAGGAGGAACAGAAGCTAATATTCAGGCAATTTGGATTTACAGAAACTTTTTTCAGTTAAAAAATCAAGCAAAAAACAATCAAATTGGAATAATCTGTGGAGAAGACAGTCACTACTCTATGATGAAAGCTTCCAATTTATTGAATATTCCAATTTTCCTTGTAAAACGAACGAATGACGAAATCGTATTACAGAAAGAAGCTATAGACAATGCGATTAAAGAAGCTAAAGAAGAAGGCGTACAACATTTCATTTGTGTATTAAACATGATGACCACAATGTTTGGAAGTGTTGACAGCATAGCTACTTTCGTTGATTTATTTGACAAACATTCTGTTCATTACAAAATACATATTGATGGGGCTTACGGTGGATTTTATTACCCTTTTTCAAATAAAGAAAGTGAATTTTCTTTCCAAAATCCAGCCATTTCCTCATTTACATTAGACGCTCATAAAATGGCTCAAGCTCCATATGGAACAGGTATCTTTTTAATTCGAAAAGGTTTAATGCATTATGCCACCACCGCTGAGGCAAGTTATGTTGAAGGTAGTGATTGCACCTTGATTGGTTCAAGAAGTGGAGCTAACGCCATTTCGATTTGGATGATTCTAAGTACATACGGTCCGCACGGATGGATGGAGAAAATATTCATTTTACAAAAACGAACCGATTGGCTCTGTGAACAGTTAGGGAAAAACAACATTCCTTTCTACAGAAACCCTAATTCGAACATTGTAACCCTTAAGAAAGAGATCATTACACAAGAGATAGCACATAAATTTGGTCTAATTCCAGATAATCATAATGAACCAAATTGGTTCAAAATTGTCATCATGGATCACGTAACTATAGAGAAATTAGAACGTTTTTTAGCGGAAATACTTTGATTTAATCTTTCTTCTTCTTTTTACAGAGGCCTTTTTTTTTCTTTGTTGAAGGCATAGCGTCATCTTCTGCGGAATCGCCTGTAGGTGTACCAAAAGAATAAGTTTCTCGACCATGCTCATCGTATCGGTGCTCTTCCAATAACTAATCTTTTTTATAAAGCTTACTGTTTTTTGTAGAGCCATCAGGATAGAACTCTTTGAACCAACCCTCTTTTATTCCCTTTTTATAACTTTCAGAAACTTGAACATTCCCTTGGTAAAAAAAGATTTTAAACTCACCATTTTTAACCCCCATGTCCCAACTTTCAGTTTTCAATAAAGTTCCGTCATCATAAAAGTACTTTGCAGTTTCATTTTTTTGACCTTGCTTGTAGGTTATCTCTTCAATTACAATTCCTTCTCTATTATATATTTTAAATGGACCATCAAAGATTCCTAATTTGTAAGAAACCTCTCTTTTGATTTTAGAATCTTCGTAATACGTACGTTTTATACCATCCAATATTCCATTTTGATAATTTTCCCACTGAGTTGTATCGCCATTACTCGCAAAGAAAATATGCTTACCATGCTTTTCTCCAATCGAATAATTCATTTCCCAAGCCAAGTAATTAGTGCTATCATAATAATAATACCAAGTCCCATTTTCAACACCTTGAACGTGCGATCGGATAACTTGTGGACAACCTGATTCATAGTAAGATGTATCAACACCATTTTCTTTACCATTAACAAAAGTTACTCTTCGTTGTAGTGTTCCATTCATGTGACACATTTCACAACGACCAGTAAAAGGTTTTCCTACCCCTTGAAGATTAACATTATCAGTTGCTTTTTTAGAAACGATGTTTGTAGCTTCATCAAAACTTAGTTCTTGATTACAATCAATTACACCAGCCAATTTACCACATTCCCATTCAGCGTATCTGTTTGGTTTGGTTATTCTTTTTCCATTTGCATCCAATTTAAAATAACAAGAATCTTTTTTCTTAATATCATCAAACTGCGCATTACTATTTAAACAAATAAAACCAATCGCAAGTGTTAAAATATATTTCATCATATTATTCTTTTATTTTATCTAAAGCGATTTTCATTGCTTCAGGGATTAATATCGTTTGTTGTTCGACAGCATTAAAACTAACCAAAACTGAAGAACCCTTTGCTCTTAGTTCATTATCAACCATAACTTCATAACGCAAAGTAAAACTCTTGTTACCAATTGATGTGGTAAATAATGAAATACGAACATCATCGTGCAATAGAATTGGCTTTATGTACTCAACCTCATTTTTAACCAATAATACCGTATGCGTTCTCCAATCCCAATCTAAACCCAAAATCTCTTTAAAGTAATGTACTCTAGCAATTTCAAAATAACTTAGGTAGACCGCATTATTCACATGACCTAATAAATCTAAATCTGAAAACCGTACATGGATTTTTGCCGCTTCAATCATTTTTTATCAAATTTTTCAAACTCAGAATTATTACTCACAAATTCAGGGACAATTGTTTTCATTTTAGCGACAATTGCATCATTGTTTTGCAATTCAAACATGTCGATTAATGCATTTATTTTCTCAAGTTGTTCAACATCTTCAATTCGAACCTTAGCTTTAAGGATCTTTGGATGATGTGTAGGCAAAGTATTCTCTTCTTTAGCCAGTAATTCTTCGTATAATTTTTCTCCAGGTCTCAACCCTGTAATTTTTATTTCAATGTCCTTCCCTAATTCCAATCCACTTAAAGTAATCATTTTCTTAGCTAAGTCGATGATTTTTACCGAATCACCCATATCAAAAACAAAAATCTCTCCTCCATCTCCCATTGTACCAGCCTCCAAAACAAGTTGACATGCTTCTGGTATTGTCATAAAAAATCGAGTGATTCTTTCGTCTGTAACAGTAATAGGTCCCCCTTGATCAATTTGGCGCTGAAACAAAGGAATTACAGAACCATTGCTACCCAACACATTTCCAAAACGAGTAGTAATGTATTTTGTATTAGAACTTTGATTTTTACTTTGAGCGTATATTTCAGCAATTCGTTTGGAAGCTCCCATAACATTTGTAGGGTTAACTGCCTTATCTGTTGAAATCATTACAAATTTATACACTTCAAATTCACTTGCCAATTCCACTAAATTTCTGGTACCAAATACATTTGTTAAGACCGCTTCAGAAGGATTGCCTTCCATTAAAGGAACATGTTTATAAGCAGCAGCATGAAAAACATATTTGGGATTAAAGGTTTTAAAAAGATTTTTCATCCTTTGATAACTTCTAATATCACCAATAACTACCTCAAAATTTAAATTCGGGAATTCAGACTTTAATTCATTTTGAAGATCATAAAGTGGAGACTCCGCTTGATCTAAAAGAATTAATTGCTTCGGCTGATATTTTCCAATTTGGCGTACCATTCCGCTACCGATAGAGCCCGCAGCTCCAGTTACTAAAACCACCTGATTCGTCAGATCGTTCTTTATTCTTTCTTCGTCTAAAACAATTTCTTTTCTTCCAAGTAAATCTTCAATTCTAATTTTCGCGAATTGCTTCGCTGAAAACTCTCCATTGATCCAACTTTTCGAGCTAGGGACTTTTTGAACACTTATTTTGTGTTCAATACAAACCTCAATTACATTTCTTTTGTTTTCGCTATCTGGATTCTGAATTGCAATAATCAACTCATTGACTGATTCTTGGACTAACAACTTCTTAAGTTCAGAGGTATGATAAATTTTCACCCCTTCTAATCGGTTTCCTGACAACTTTTTATTATCATCGATAAAACCTACAATCTTAACAGCTGTTTCAGGGTCCTTTTCAATCGTTCTTTTCGTTATTAGTCCTGATATTCCTGCACCATAAATTAGGATTTCCTTGTCAATTTCCTTCGATTTTGTTGATTCTAAATACACTAACTTAATCGCAAACCTACTTCCGACAATAAAAACCGTTGAGGCCAAAAATTCAAGAATCAAAACAGATGTTGGAAACAGGTAAGAACCATCCAAATAAATATTTCGGATTAGACCGAAAACTGCAAAGAAAACACTACTTACAAATGTTGCCTTTACTATTCTTAAAAAATCCTCTGTAGAAGTATGTCGAATTAAATTTTTGTGAATCTTAAACAAATAAAAAACCGTTAATTTCACGCCAATATATACTAATATCGACTTAGAAAGAATCTCCCATTCTTCTTTTATTAGTTCTTCCTTTGCTTCAAGATCAAAACGAATTAAATAGGAAAAAAATAACGCGAATAATGATATTAGAATATCACCGATTATGATGATCCAACGAGGCGTATTTGATTTTGGAAGTAACATATACAAATGTAAGTATATTGAATTAAATTAATTGACTTCTTTTTACACAGCTCTAGGAATACATTCCACCATTTAAGTTTATAGTTTGCCCAGTAACGTATTTTGCCTCCTTCGAAATGAGGTATTCAATTGTTTTACAGACAGTAGCTGGATCACCAAGCTTTTTCATCGGTATATTCTCAGTAATGGTTTCTTTCATCTCTTCAGGCACATCATTAATCATTCCTGTATTAAAATAACCTAATGCTAAAGCATTCACATTGATCCCTGATGCGGCTACTTCTTTTGATAACGTTTTAGTTAAACCAATCAACCCTGCTTTTGAAGCAGCGTAGGAAGCCGTACCTATAAAACCTGTTTGGGCAACAATGGATGAAATATTTATGATTGAACCGGACTTAGCCTCTCTCATAAAAGGAATCGAAAACTTCGCTAAATAAAAGGGTGCATCTAAATTTAAAGCCATCGTTGACCTCCAACTATCTGCACTTGTTTTCCAAGACATTGAACTATGAGAAACTCCAGCGTTATTTATTAAAACATCAATTCTCCCAAAATGTGCAATTACCTCTTCAATCAGTTTTTGGCAAGCTGCCTCTTGTGTTAAATCACCTTTAAAATGTTTTATGTTTGCGGCTTCAGAAACACTTATTTCGTTCGAATGAGAGTGTAATGCAAGCTTATATCCATTTACTGAAAAATAGTGAGACATCTCAGTTCCCATTCCTCCAGAAGCACCAGTGATTAATATTACCCTTTCAACCATTTATTTCTTATTCTTTTTACAAATTTAAACCAAGACGGACCATTATCAATAGAATATGAATAATAAACACAGTCTTGACCTCCCAAATTTTTATTAAAACTTCTAACTCCTTGAACGCGAGAACCTCCAAAGTCAAACAATTTGCCTCCAATTTGAGATTGTTCAATCATTGATTTTAGAGCTAAATACATGCCTCCATTCTTCTTACATTCATCTGAAACAGCTCCTTTTAAATACAATATTTGTCGTTCTGACTCTAAACAAAATATTCCCCCTAAAAAATCAGTCTCATTGCTAACACCTATCACCTTTAAAACGCCATTGAATTTCGCGTTTTCGATCAATTTAGTTAAAGTAGATAAGCTTTTATCGTCAATTCCCCTAAACTTACCATTTAGTTCATTTTTAACAACTTCCATTACACTATTTTCATTCGAAATAGGCAATGCATTCAATCCAGAACTAACTGCCTTCTTAAGAGATCGCTTTGCTTGAGTAGAAATTTTTGGTTCTTCCGAACTTGAAATTGTTTGAAAAACAAAACTTTCAGATTTATAATTTAAAATTGGCTCTTTGAAATTAATTTGAACAACTTTAAATCGCTCTAAAATGCATTTTTCCAAAAGATTTAAATCCGAAAACACTCCAAAACACTCCAAATATCGAACAAATATTGGTGTATATGCAATCTCGATACCGGCCCGTTTTGTGTAAGGAATTGCTATTCCAGCAGTGTAATCTCCTTCTATAAGAATTGCCCAATTCTCTGCTGTAGCATCCAAATACCATGAATAAGAAAAGAAACTTGAATCAGGGTTGTTTGAAACCAACTTATCCCACTTAATACAATCAATATTTTTTCTTTCTATAAAATTCACTTATCAGGAAACGTTGTAAAACAGTGATTGTTTTGATTTAGTTCAATAAAGTTTTTCAATTTACTCAATGAATAACTTGTATTTCCTTTAGGATGACCAATCACGACCATCTCATTGAATTTTAAATTAATCGATTTTTGAAGACCAGATGATAATTTTGAAGCATAATATCCATCAGTCGACACATGATAATCGGTATATGTTGTTAGAACACTCCTTTTACGGCCTCCTTGGGAAAGAAATTTACCATCGCCTATCATCTTATGCTTTGCAGGCAATAAACGTCCAAGAATGTATAATTTCCAAAAAAACAACGGACTATATCTTAATGAACTAATTGGAAATTCAGTGAAATCACCATTTTCAACTTCAATGCAGACGTCCTTTTGAAAATTATATCTCGATTTTCTCGGCGCATTCGTAAAATCAACATGATAATCGTCTGTCATTAAAAAACCTCCCGGAATTACAGAACTATCAACCGTTAATCCACTTGCTTTAAACGCATTTTGTATATGACTAAATGGTTGAATACACCAGCCGCCCGCTCTGAAAGCAAAAATCGTTTTGCCGGTAATTAATTCCAAAACTTGTTTGTACTTTTCTATTATGGAATGAGCTTCTTCTTCTGAGAAATCAATCAATTTGTAATTAACAGAAGTATTAGAATGCCATTGCCCCTCTTTCCATTCAGCTTTTTCCCAATGAGGATGCACATGTAGTTGTACCGAATGGCCTTCTTTAACCATTAATTGAATTTGCGCTTCAATATGCTCTCTTTCCGCATCCAATTCTGGATATTTCTTAGAAGCAATTAGATACCCAACATCTACAAAAAAAGTATAAACAACCTCATTTCCTCTTGCAATAGCAAGTAAATCTTCAGTTGGTTGGAGCATACACTTTTCAACAGAACCAGAAGAATCTCCAAAAAACAACTCGTAATCAAATGTCAACAATATGTTCATCAATACGAAGATAGTCTGTTTTTCTAATTGACATTAAGAAAGTTGGTTTGTTTCCATAAAAGTAATTGAAGAAATAATTGTAGCTTTAATATCATGAAACCTATTTTGCTTTTTTTATTTCTATTCTGCTTTCAAGCGATTGGCCAAATCACCAATAATAAAAGCACCAAAAGCGTTAAAAAATTTATTGCTGCTGTAGAAAATCATGATACCGGTAAATTAACGCGGCAACTGGACAAAGAATATTGTAAAAATCAAAAAACCTTCATCAATAATGACTCCCAATTCATAAACGAATTGTTTAGCGGAGAAGATCTTTTAACAGGTAAATTTACATCACCAATCTTTTATGAAATAACAAAAATTGAGATTGCTGAAATAGAAGAAATAAATGCGAATGAGTTGATTTATACATTTCGAATAAGAGGTGTTGGTTTTGACATTTTAACCACACTTCTTCTAAAAAAAATAGATAAGAAATATAAATTCATAGGATCAGAAGGATAATGAAAGAAATTGAATACAAATACACCGTAAATAAAAAACGTTGGGAACAGCTCGAGAAACCCATTCCTGAATTAATTGTACAAGGTTTTCTGCACAACACCCCAGACCTAGTTATTCGAGTTCGGATAAAAGGAACAAAAGGCTACTTAACGTTAAAAGGTGCTACTGTAGGTGTAACTAGAACTGAATTTGAATATGAGATTCCATTAGGCGATGCTGAAGAAATCATTCAAACTTTCACTTCACGTCATATTCGAAAAAATCGTTATGAAATTATTCAAGGAAACCATCTCTGGGAAGTAGATGTTTTTGAAGGAAATTTAGAAGGACTGGTTTTGGCTGAAATTGAACTAAGTTCAGAGGACGAAAAATTCGAGATTCCAAATTGGGTTTTAGAAGATGTTTCTCATGACCCGAATTATTACAACGCTGTTTTAATTCAAAAATGTTGAATTTAATCGCGTGTTAAATCTTGACTTTGGGTATCAAACACAGTTGACCCAATTTTTACATCAAACCAATTCTCAAACAATTCAAAATTGATAGGTGGAAAATGATTTAGATTGTCTGTAACAGCATACAATTCATTTTCAAAAATGTGTTTGTAATTTGCCTTAATGATTGGTTCTTCTTCAAAAAAATCTTCCTCAATCAAGTAAATGTTCGGCTCCAAAACACCATCTACTGTAAAATCTTCGTCGTATTGATTTGCCCAGCTCATAAAAGGTTCTTTAGCTTGAACGATTAAATATCCTCTATTTACAAACTTCATTTTTATTATTTTTTATATAATGTTTTAACCTCATCCTCAAAAACAAACCATTTTGCTCGTCCATTTTTATTTTGCTCAATCAAATAATTAAAGTCGCTTTTATAACCAAGCTCATTTAAAAATAAAAACCAATCTTTTGTATTTAGAGAATTCCCAGAAATGTATATCAAAGATGTATCATTTACATAGATGTTCATTTTTTGAGCTTGAAAATTTAATTCTGACCCCACATATACAGACTTGCATTTTGGTCCAAAACAATCAATCCAATTATAAAAAGCGTTCATTACCTTAAGTGAATCTTTGTATTTCCAACTATTAAATTCGATGGAATCAACTCCCTTATACAAAATGAATTTCATTGAATTTTCAGGATTAAATCTATCTGGAAATCCTGAAATTCGATTCACCTTCACACTGTCAGTCTTTATTCCACCCTTTTCAAAAAAAAGTTTCCAATAAAGTGTGCTATCATTCTCAACAATTGTTTTAGTTTCATGTTGATCTGAATCGTAATCCATCACATCCTTAAGATCAACAACTTTTTTCCCCTTGCCGCCCGAACAAGCAACTAAATTAAAAACGACTAATAAGAAGATAAACTGTCTCAAACGGATAAATTTAGTAAACAATCGATTGTTTTGTTAATCTGACTATCTGATATATCAAGATGCGTTACGAACCTTAACATTCCTGGACCAAAGGCCATTATTTTAATATCAACTTCCAATAATTTATTGATAATTAAATCTCTTTTTTCTTGATCTTTTAGAATAACAACAACGATATTAGACTCAACTGGAACCACTTCCTTTACCCAGTCTAATGTTATCAATGTTGACTCTAGTGCCTTCGCATTTTGATGATCAACTTTTAATCGTTCTACATTATTCTTCAAAGCATAAAGTCCGCCAGCTGCAATCAATCCAGCCTGTCTCATTCCTCCACCAAAAACCTTACGGACCCTTCTTGATTTCTTAATGAAATCTTTGTTTCCTACTAAAATAGAACCTACTGGTGCTCCCAAACCTTTTGAAAGACAAATAGAAATTGAATCAAATTGAGAAGCATACTCTTTATAATCTACTCCATTTTCAACAAGCGCATTCATCAATCGTGCTCCATCTAGATGTAATGGCAAATTATGTTTCTTACAAAATGAACTTATTTTTTTAATCTCTTCAAAATCATAAATTGCTCCACCTCCTCTGTTTGAAGTATCTTCTAAACTAACAAGTTGTGTTACTGGAAAATGAACATCATCTGGATTTATCCATTCTTTGATATCTTCCAATTGCAACATTCCACGATAACCATTTAATAATCTAACAGATGCTCCTGAGTTTTTCGCTATACCACCACCTTCATATTTATAAATGTGACTTTCAACATTTGTAATTACCTCACCCCCAGGTTGAACATGAACATTTATTGCAATCTGATTTGTCTGAGTTCCAGAAGAACAATAAAGTGCATCTTCTTTTCCGAATAATTCGGCAGTATAAGCTTGCAACTCATTAATACTAGGATCCTCGTTAAAAACATCATCTCCGACTGGCGCTGCAAACATTGCGTCCATCATTCCTTTTGTTGGTTTTGTTACGGTATCACTTCGAAAATCAATCATTGCCTTTTTTTCTGTGAATTTAATCATGTTTTAATAAAGTAATATCTTTGAGCATGAAAAAATCGATTGCAGTTATTGGAGGCGGACCATCATCCCTTCTTTTCGCTTCTTTTATTGATACTTCGAAATACGATGTTACACTTTATGAAAAAAACCAAGCTCTTGGTCGAAAGTTTCTTGTAGCAGGTAAAGGAGGCTTCAATTTAAGTCATAACGAATCGATTGAAAAATTTAAACTTAGGTACAAGCCTAAGGACTTCATGGATTCTGCTCTTGATTGTTTTAGTAATAATGATTTAAGAAATTGGTTACAAGAATTAGGCATTGAAACAATTGTTGGATCAAGCAATAAAATTTATCCTAAGAAAGGAATTAAACCGATTCAAGTACTAGATTTAATTAAGGAAAGAATTATTTCAAACAATGTCGATATTCGCTACAAACATAACTTCATCGGATACTCAAATGACAATCAAATTGAATTTAACAATCAGTCGTCTGTAAAAGCAGACATTATTATTTTTGGACTTGGAGGAGGAAGCTGGAGTGTAACTGGATCTGATGGAAATTGGTTAAATACAATTCAAAAAATGGGAATTACTACTACTCCATTTGTTGCACAGAATTGTGGATTTAAAACCATTAACAACGAACAATTCCTAATCAAATGGCAAGGAAACCCGTTAAAAAACATAACGATTGAACACGAAAACATTAAAGTAAAAGGCGAAATTGTTTTTACACGAGAAGGAGTTGAAGGAAACGCAATTTACGCCCATAGCTATGAGATTCAAAAAAAACTTAATACAAACAAGCAAACACTAATTCACGTCGACTTAAAACCAATGAACTCTGAAAATGAACTATTAGTTAAGTTGCAAAATTCTTCAGAGAGAACCATTACTAATAAGTTAAAAAAAGCGTTAAACCTAAATTCACTTCATATTGAGCTAATTAAAAATGCCACTTCTAAAGATGAATATTTAGCGCTAGAGAAAATCAGTGCCATTATCAAAAAAATTCCAATTTCAATACATTCCTCATTTTCCATGGATGAGGCAATTTCGACATCTGGAGGCATTCATACAAATGAATTAAATGAGAACTTTGAATTAAAAAAAAGAACAACTATTTTCTGTATTGGAGAAATGGTAAATTGGAATGCTCCAACTGGAGGCTACTTATTACAAGGATGCTTTAGTATGGGAGTTAAAACAGCACACTATTTAAACACATTATGAGCAAAACAGGCACTATATTAAAGAATGACAAAGATCAACAGCTTATTTTTGAGAATGTTAAACTAGGAATTCTTGTTGCCATTCAAGCAACAGATCAAGTAATTATTAAAAAATTCTGGAAGACATACAAAGGTAAATCCATTATCCCAGAAGACGAAATAGAAGGATTCCCGATGATTAATGACGATGAATTTAACTCCCTTAAAATTGATTTTGATTCTCCTTCTAAGTTTTTAATAAAGGATTTGAAATTTTTCAAATAATTGAATTCATATTATAAGACGTATCTTTGCTTCATTAATCAGGGAAAAAAATATGAATTTCAGCGAATTACAATTATCTAAAAGTCTACAAGATTCCATAGCAAAAAACGGATTTAACAAAACTTACCCTGTTCAAGCTGAAATTATTCCAAATGCATTGCTAGGTAAAGACATCTTAGGAATTGCGCCAACAGGTTCTGGTAAAACAGCAAGTTTTATTCTACCTATTATCGAAAAATTAATCAATTCGAAGCCTGACAAAAATCGATTTATAGAATCATTGATAATTGTTCCTACCAGAGAACTTGCAATGCAAATTGAAGAAGTTTTTAAGCAATTCTCCAATGGATTAGAGAATCCAATTAAAGCAATGGCTGTATATGGTGGTGTTTCAATTAACCCACAAATGAAACGAATGATGGGTGTACGATGTTTGATCGCAACTCCAGGTCGATTGCTTGAGCTAAAATCTTCCAATGCATTAAACTTATCGCGATGCTCAACACTTGTATTAGACGAGGCCGATAAACTATTAAATTTAGGATTTAAGGAAGAAATGAATCAGATTTTGGAATTACTGCCTAAATCTCGCCAAAACCTATTATTCTCTGCTACCCTTTCAGATAAAATTGCTGAAATTCAAGACATCGTTCTCAATAACCCTATTGTAGTTAAAATTGAACAAAAAGAAGAAACCGTAAGTCTTATCGATCAAACGGGCTACTTTGTTTCTGAAGAAAAAAAAGGTCCTCTACTGCGTTACCTAATTGAAAATGGTGACTGGAAGCAAGTACTTATTTTTACCTCATCTACGTATAAAGCAGATAATGTAGCGGATAAACTTCGAAAAAATGGATTCAGTGCATCTGCGATTCATAGTAAAAAAAGTCAGGGTGCAAGAACCTCAGCATTGGCTCAATTTAAAAATGGAGAAGTTAAAATATTAGTAACAACTGATCTTTTAGCGAGAGGAATTGATATTGACTTTTTGCCTTATGTTGTTAATTATGAATTACCGCGTTCACCGAAAGATTACGTTCACCGAATCGGAAGGACTGGTCGAGCTGAAAATCCAGGGAAAGCAATTTCTTTTGTAACAGAAGAAGACAAACATCACTTTAGAGTAATCCAAAAGAAAGCAAAAACATGGGTAACAATGGTAGATAGTGACAATTTAGATTTTTAAATTGTTCTACCTTCTCCAAAATTATTTCTTTCGAGCAATCAAAAGCCCATCTCTGATAGGCAATAGTACTTCTTGTACTCTATCGTCATTATGAATTAGACTGTTTAATTCCAATAAAACTTTTGTGTCAAGATCATTTGAGTCTAATTCCTCTATCACCTTTCCGGACCATAAAACATTGTCAAAGATAAAATATCCTCCAGTGGTTACCTGATCAAAAACTAAATTGTAATAATTGATGTAATTTGATTTATCCGCATCAATAAAAACAACATCAAATTCATTCTCTAAAGAAGGAATAATATCCATTGCATCACCAATAATACATTGAATTTTTTCTTGATTCCCAGTTTTCACTATGTATTCGTTCACCAAATCTTCTAGCTCTTCATTTTTATCAATGGTTATCAATTTACCGCCTTCTTGCAAGCCTTCAGCCAAACAGAAAGCTGAATAACCAGTATATGTTCCTATTTCTAGGATAGACTTTGGTTTTATCATGTGAGAAAGCATACTTAAAACTCTCCCTTGAAAATGACCACTTAGCATCCTAGGACGCAACACATTCATATGAGTTTCTCTGTTCAATTCATATAAAATAGTTGGTTCATTTTCGCTGTGAGCACATACGTAATCATCTAACTTTTGATCAATAAACTCCATTTGGAATGCTTTTTAGTTTTTAGCAAATATGTGAATAAATCAACTTAAAACCCGACATTTGCAGTATGAAAACTGTAAACAATAAAGGCTATTGCGCGATCGGAGTATATCAAGGTAAAACTCATCACAATGTTGGAACGCTCTGGAGATCGGCCTATATTCTAGGTGCAGCCTATATATTCACAGTAGACGGAAGATATAAAAAGCAATCTTCAGATGTCTTAAGAACGTGGTCTAGAATTCCGTTGTTTAATTATAAAACTTTCCAAGACCTATTAGACAACATTCCATATGATTGTCGATTAATTGGAATCGAAATGGATGATAGAGCGGAAATGCTCCATGAATTTGAACACCCAAAAAGGGCAATTTACTTGTTAGGAGCTGAAGACACAGGGCTTCCTGAATTTGTAAAAGAAAAATGTCACATGCTTATAAAATTACCAGGAAATAATTCTCTTAATGTTGGAGTAACTGGCTCTATCGTTTTGCATGATCGCGCATGTAAAGTCCCTACCGATCTTCCCGCATACCACAAAGACTGACTTAAACCAAAAGAATATTGTAATTTTGCAACTTAATTAAAGAGCTGCAAGCATTATGAGTACATTTTTTAATCTATTTGATTTAAAACAAAAGGTAAATTATAAAAACGAAATTCTATCTGGTTTTACTGTTGCATTAGCACTAGTCCCAGAAGCCATTGCTTTTGCTTTAATTGCAGGTCTTTCTCCACTAACGGGTCTTTATGCAGCTTTTTCTATCGGCCTAATTACTTCCATTTTTGGTGGTAGACCAGGAATGATATCAGGCGCAACAGGTGCAATAGCTGTAATCTATGTTGGTATGATAGCCATCATTAAAAAAACAAATCCTGAAATTACGATTGACGAGATAACACAATACATTTTTGCCACAGTCATACTTGCAGGAATTATTCAGATTTTGGCAGGATTACTAAAGTTGGGAAAATTCATCCGCCTCGTTCCTCACCCTGTTATGTTTGGATTTGTTAATGGATTGGCAATCGTTATTTTCATGGCTCAAATGGATTCATTCAAAAATGTTGAAAAAGACCCTTATGGAAATGATTTGACTGAAACCGTCTCAACAGTAAAGAAATACAACATTAATGACAACCACATTGTAAACGCGAACACCAATTTACTAGAATTTGAATTATTGAATAATCAAATAATTCATGTTGAATCAAGTGAAGTAATTTATGAAATATTTGACGGAAGAGTTTATGATGTAAACAAGAAAAAAATAGCCTATAATATTAATGATAATGGAATTTATGAGATTGAACAGAAAGGGGTTGTCAAAAATTGGTTAAGCCAAAACCAGTTATTACTGATGATTGGATTAACCCTTTTAACAATGCTTATTATTTGGGGATTGCCAAAAATAACCAAATTCATCCCGTCATCTTTGGCAGCAATTATTGTCGTTTCTCTCATTGTAATTGGATTTAACATTGACACAAAAACTGTTGGAGATATCGCTTCAATCAATGGTGGTTTTCCTCCATTTAACATTCCACACATCCCTTTCACAATGGAAACCTTTTTGTTAATTTTCCCCTATGCATTAATCGTTGCTGGAGTTGGTTTAATTGAAAGTCTTTTAACGCTTAATCTGATTGATGAAATAACCCACACGCGAGGTAATAGCAATAGAGAATGTATTGCACAAGGAGCAGCAAATATTACTACAGGACTTTTTTCGGGAATGGGTGGATGCGCAATGATTGGACAAAGTTTAATCAATATTTCATCAGGAGCCAGAGCTCGATTATCGGGTATTGTAGCATCATTGGGTTTACTTTCCTTTATTTTGTGGGGTGCTCCAATTATTGAGAAATTGCCAGTCGCGGCCTTAACGGGAGTAATGGTAATGGTCGCAATCGGAACGTTTGAATGGGCAAGTCTAAAAGTCTTTGGTAAAATGCCATTAACAGATGTAATTGTAATGATTATTGTTACTCTAATAACTGTTTTCCTTCATAACCTTGCACTAGCAGTATTGATTGGAGTAATTATTTCAGCTCTAGCTTTTGCTTGGGAAAATGCCAAGCGAATTAGAGCACGAAAATATATTGACGAGAAAGGTATAAAACACTATGAAATATTTGGCCCGCTATTTTTCGGTTCAATTTCTGTTTTTACAGAAAAATTTGACATCAAAAATGACCCAGAAGAAGTAATAATTGACTTTTCTGAGAGTAAAATAGTAGATATGTCAGCCATTGAGGCATTGAACTCTCTTACTGAAAAATACCTTTCTGCTGGAAAAAAAATACACCTAAGGCATTTGAGTTCAGACTGTCAAACATTATTAAACAATGCTGATAAAATCATTGAAATAAATATTCTTGAAGATCCAACTTATCATGTTGTTGTTGATAATGTTTAATCTTTTTGTATATTTGTTAAACATTAATATAAAATGCTTATCCTAAAAAAATGACCTTTTATCACTTTTAGATATCATTGTCACTTGTATAAGCTTTACTTTAGAACATCAAATTGTATTTATGAAACTATTCTTTTTTGTTGCGTTTTTTCTATTGACGACAAATACTTTATTCGCTCAAAATTTCACGGTAAGTGGAACTATAAAAGATTCCACAAACGGGGAAGATCTTTTCGGTGCAAGTGTTCGTGTTAAGGAACTATCTAATGTTGGGGCAGTTGCAAATGCTTATGGATTTTTCTCTTTAACATTAGAGAAAGGATCCTACACTTTATTATTTCGTTCGATTGGATTTAGTGACAAGGAAGTAGCTATTGATTTGATGGAAGATAAAAATCTAACTATCGAACTCAACATTCCAAAAGAGGTACAAGAAATTGATGCCGTTAAAGTTTCAGCAACAAAGGAAAATGAAAACATCACTTCTTCTGGAATGAATGTCACAAAATTTAATCCAAAAGACATTGAAACAATCCCTGTTTTGTTTGGCGAAAAGGACATTATGAAAACCTTACAATTGACTCCAGGAGTTAAATCTGCAGGAGAAGGTAATGCTGGCTTCTTTGTTAGAGGAGGTGGATCAGATCAAAACCTTGTTTTACTTGATGAGGCTCCTGTTTACAATGCATCACATCTTTTAGGCTTCTTTTCTGTATTTAATTCTGATGCCATTAAAGATTTATCACTTTATAAATCTGGAATTCCTGCTGAATATGGTGGTCGCGCATCTTCTGTTTTAGATGTGAAAATGCGAGATGGTAACAATAAAAAGTTTGGTGCCTCTGGTGGAATTGGATTAATTTCTTCGAGGTTAACACTAGAAGCGCCAATTGTAAAAGACAAAGGATCATTTATTATCTCTGGAAGAAGAAGTTATGTAGATCTTTTTTTAAAAGCAGCACCAGATACAAACATTAGAGATACAAAACTTTTTTTCTATGACTTGAATGCGAAAGCAAATTACAGAATAGGTGAAAAGGACCGAATCTTTTTATCTGGTTATTTTGGACGTGATAAGTTGGGCGTAGGCGATGCTTTTGGTTTTAATTGGGGAAATGCAACTGCAACTGCAAGATGGAATCATTTAATCTCATCAAAAATGTTCTCAAACACATCTGTAATATTCAGTAATTTTGATTATGAATTTAATATCGGATCTGGAGACGAAGGTTTTGGAGTTAGTTCATCCATTCAAGATTGGAATTTAAAACAAGATTTTTCTTATTATTTAAACAACTCCAACACACTTAAATTTGGAGGGAATGGAATTTACCACACATTCAAACCGGGATCTTTAACAGGAGAAAATGAGTCTTTTAATGAAGTAATTCTAGATGAACGTTATGGTTTAGAATTTGCTTTCTATCTTCAAAATGAACAAAAAATAGGATCTCGTCTAAACCTAATGTACGGACTGCGTTATTCTGGATTCAGTTTATTAGGAGATGGCTATGCATACGAGTTTGATGCTAATGGAGAAGTAAGTTCGTCAACTGCGGTTTCAAAAGGAGATGTTATTCAATATCACGGTGGATTTGAACCGAGATTTTCAGCAAGTTATATTTTAACGGAAAACAATTCAATTAAATTAAGCTACAATCGAAATCTTCAATACTTACACCAGGTTTCTAACTCAACTACCAGTAGCCCAACGGATATATGGGTGCCAAGCTCTAACAATGTAAAACCACAAATTGGCGACCAAGTTGCAGCTGGCTATTATCACAATTTTAAACAGAATACATATGTGATTTCCACCGAAATTTATTACAAAAACTTACTGAATCAAATTGATTACCGTGATGGAGCAGAAAGCTTCTTAAACAATGAAATCGAAGGAGAATTTGTTTATGGAACAGGGAAAGCTTACGGTTTTGAGCTTCAAGTTCAGAAGAAAAAAGGAAAATTTACTGGTTGGATAAGTTATACGCTATCTAGATCTCTTCGCAATTTTGATGACATTAATGATGGCCAAACATTTTCTGCAAGACAAGACAGAATTCACGATATTTCAGTGGTATTGATGTATCGATTAAATAAAAGCTTAGCTTTTTCATCAAGTTGGATTTATTACACAGGAGACGCAGCAACATTCCCTTCAGGTAAATATGAAATAAATGGATCAATAATACCATTCTATACAGAACGAAACGGATACAGAATGCCAGATTACCATAGACTGGATTTAGGTCTAACATGGTATATGAAAGAAAGAGAGAAATTTGAGCACAACATGAACTTTTCTATTTACAATGCTTATAATCGTGAAAACGCTTATGCTATAAATTTCAAAGTAAATCCAGACAATCCAGATCAAACACAAGCTGTTCAAACAACACTTTTTAAAATAATTCCTTCTATCACTTACAACTTCAATTTAAAGTAATATGAAAGCTCTAATACTTCTAACCTTAATTATAATTGGATTTACATCATGTGAAAAAGTCATTGATGTTGATTTAAATGAAGCAAATCCTGTAATAGCAATCGAAGGCTCCTTTTCAGCCGAAGATAGTACTGTTCGCGTAAAGATTAGTTTAACTGCAAACTACTTTGGCACAAACCAGCCAGCCTCTGTTTCAGATGCTACTGTTACTATTATTGATCAAAATGGAATTACTTCAAGTGTACCTTTAATTGGAGACGGATATTACGAACTTCAGAATTACATTCCATCCTTTAATACGGTATATACTTTAAATGTAGTACATAACGGTCAGTCATACTCTGCTCAATGCAAATTGTTCTCGGCAGTTCCACTAAATCCACTTTCTTATGAATATTTCCCTTCATTTTTTGGTAGCGATCCAGGCTATGCAGTATTCTTGAATTTCGATGATCCAATTGGTATTGAAAATTATTATCAAATTGTATTAACAAAAAATGACACAACACTAAACACCATTCCTGATTATTACACCCAAGACGATCAACTTACGGAT
>Ga0102899_1000203_pt1 | contig 25326 bp, 19 predicted proteins | sample Colrivmeta1555B3_FD_78455 | JGI IMG/M metagenome (GOLD analysis project Ga0102899, IMG submission 78455) | Estuarine microbial communities from the Columbia River estuary - metaG 1555B-3 | ecosystem: Environmental > Aquatic > Marine > Intertidal zone > Estuary | place: USA: Columbia River... | reverse complement strand
GGGTAACTTCTATAACTTGCAATATTAGCTCCTATTTCTTTCCATAAATGTCTAAAAACACCTGTAGATCCTGTAAAATGAAGTCCAGCAAATTCTCTATGCTTGAATACGACATCCCCAGCAACTGGACCTTCTACAGAAACCAAATTAATAACACCATCAGGCAATCCAGCTTCTTTGAATAAATCCATAATTACTTGTGCAGAATACATTTGTGTTTCCGCTGGTTTCCATACCACAACATTTCCCATCATGGCAGGCGCAGCACATAAGTTGGCACAAATAGATGTAAAGTTAAATGGCGTAATTGCAAAAATGAATCCTTCAAGCGGTCTGTATTCCAATCTATTCCACATTCCAGGAAGTGAATCTGGTTGCTCAGAATATATCTGAGTCATATATTGAACGTTAAATTTGAAAAAATCAATTAATTCGCATGCAGCATCTATTTCTGCTTGAAAAACATTTTTAGATTGACATAACATCGTTGCAGCATTCATACGATCTCTGAATGGACCTGCTAATAAATCTGCAGCTTTCAAGAAAATTGCAGCTCGATGTTCCCAAGGTAAATTAGACCAATCTTCTTTAGCTTTCAGTGCAGCTTCAATCGCGTCATTAACGTGTGACGCATTTCCGTAATTGAAATGACCAAGTACTTTTTTATGGTCGTGAGGAGGGTTGATTTCAATTTTATTATCCGTCCTTACCTCATTACCACCAATATACATTGGTATATCAATCGGAGATTGATTATATAATTCTTTGTATTTAGAAATTAAACTTGTGTGTTCACTAGATCCAGGCGCATAACCTTTTACAGGTTCGTTTACAGCTGCTGGAACTTTGAAAAATGCATTTGACATAATTGTTTTTTTTGTAAAAATACTCAATGTTCTTTATCCTTGCAAAGTTAGAACCTAATATACACTATGACAAAAGTTACATTAAGTATCCTCTTGCTCTTTTTTTCTGCCTGCAATTTTTTGGATGCTCAAATTACATTCACGGGTTTTAAGAAAGAGAAAAATATCAATTTTAAAGCCCAAATGGCTCTGCAATTGGAAAATGTCTACACTAGAAACAGTGTGGACTCTTTAAAAATGTTAGGGGTTTATTTGTTAGCAGAGAATGATAATAAAAGTGCTTTAGCAAATGCGGTAGGATATAAAATTATTGGTCTGTATCAAAGACGGATAGGAGAGTATGAAAAAGCACTAATTAATCTAAAAAGAGCTGTTAAGTTTTTTGAAAGAGAAGAGGATAATGAATTGACTTCAGAACTATACAATAGTATTGGATTAACACTTTATTTACTTGAAGAGTACGATGAGGCAATTATATCTTTTAATACATCCTTACGAATCGGAAAACTTTGTCATTCATCAGCTCCAAGTTTCAACGCAAAATTAGGTTTGAGTAAGGCATTGATTTCTAAAAAAGATTATTTAGGCGCATTGAAAGCTTCGAAAGAATATACCTTTAGTTGTATGAAGAATAAATATTATGAGTCTGCCAGTAATGGTTATGCTACTATGGGTGATGTTTATTTGTATTTAAAAGACACGATTAAAAGTGAAAGTTGTTTTAAAAAGAGTATTAGCTTGCCTGTAGAGTCAAATGTGCACCTTGGAAATCAGTGGAGTAATAAAGGTATTTTTTATTTTCAAATGAACGATTTTGATTCTTCTCTATATTGTTTTGAACAAAGTTTAGAGGTTAGAAAGAAATTGAATAATCCAAAAGATTTATTAGAGAGCTACTATAATCTAGCGGAATATTATAAGGCTAGAAATGAGATAAATAAAGCAATAATTTATTTTGATAGGGCTCGTGAAATTGCAAATAAATCGAATCTCTTTGACGATCAAATTGATGTTTTAAAGCAATTGGTTTATTGCTGGAAAGCGTTGAAACAGTTTGATAATGCTCAAGATGCTCAGTTGATTTTAACTTCTTTAGAAAGTAACAAACAAGAAAAATGGGGTATTGATAATGATGTTATAGAGTTTGCGATTAGTCCAATAGTAAGCGATGATACAACTTTTCAAAAATCAAGTAATACTTTGGAGTATTTCTTAGTTTCAATTACTGTTATACTTGGTATTTTTATTTTGAGGAAAAAATTCTAGTTCAATTTAAAGTTACATTCTAAAGTGAAATCAGGAACGTTGACTTGAAATGTTGACTCGTCATTAAGTTTTTTAAATGTATAAAATCCTTTCATTTGCCCAATTTCAGAATTTAAATCACAGCCACTTGTGTAGGTGTAACTTTCGCCTGGTTCTAATATTGGTTGCTCACCAATAACACCAAGTCCTGTTATAAACCTAGCTTCCATTAAAGAGTCAAAAATGTACCAATCACGTGAGATTAATTGTACACTATAATCATTCCTGTTCTCTATTTGAACAGTATAATTAAAGAAAAATTGTGATGCATTAATTTCTGAAAGATCACTTCTGAAAAATGTATTCACCGAAATTTGAACGCCCGATGTTGTTAATGTTTTCATAAATCCAAGTTACATTAATTTAACTTAATTGCAAATCTTTATGTTCAGTTCTATTTTATCCTAAGACGAATATATATCAATCAAAGTTAGATGATTTTACAATTTAGAATCATTCTAAATTAATGAAATATGTAATCTAAGTTTCATTTGTTCTTAAAAGGTTGAGTCAAATTTTTATTTTTGCCATTGTATTTTAAATCGCTTTAATGCATGTCTAAAACAGTAAAGCTTAGAAAAGGTCTAGATATTAGACTAGTAGGTGTTGCGAATAAGGTTAAAACCGATTCGAAAGTGCCTAGCCATGTATCTGTTAAACCAACAGATTTTCATGGAACGACTCCAAAAATGATGGTCAAAGAAGGTGACCTAGTTAAAGCTGGAGATATTATTTTTTACAATAAGTATAACGATAAAATTAAGTTTGCTACTCCAGTTAATGGGAAAGTAGAGGAGATTGTTCGTGGTGCAAAACGTAAAATACTTGAGGTGAAAATCTCTTGCGATAGTGATCAAACATTACCAACTAAAGGTAAGGTTGATTATGCTTCAATGAGCCGCGAGGATTTAATGTCAGAAATTCAAAATGCTGGATTATGGCCTTTTGTAAAACAAAGACCTCTTGATATTATTGCTAGCCCAGATAACAGTCCTAAAGCTATTTTTATTTCTGCTTTTGATAGTTCGCCGTTGGCACCTGATTTTGACTATGTTTTGCATGGTAAAAATGAGGAGTTCCAAACAGGATTGGATGTTCTTCAGAAATTGACTGACGGGAAAGTGAATTTAGGATTAAACGGTAAAACGTTATCAGATTCCACGTTCTCAGAGGCTAAAGGTGTTGTTATCAATAAATTTATCGGGAAACATCCAGCAGGAAATGTAGGTACTCAAATACATCACATTGACCCAGTTAATAAAGGTGAGTTTGTTTGGACTTTAAACGCTGCAGATGTTGCAATTATTGGACGTTACTTTTTGAAAGGTTCATACGATGTTAAAAGAACAATCGCATTAACTGGTTCTGAAGTTAAAGACCCTCATTATGTTGATGTGATTCCAGGTGCTTGTGTTTCAAATTTGTTAGAAGGGCAATTACTTTCTGAAAATGTAAGAGTTATCAGTGGTAATGTTTTGACTGGAGATAAAATTGAAAAAGACGGGACTCTTGGTTTTTATCACAATCAAATAACAGTTATACCAGAAGGTAACCAACTTAAGTTTGTATTAACTAAAGGATGGATGGGACCTGGATTTGATAAATTCTCAAATTCAAGATTGTTCCCAACGTTCTTATCTAAAACGAAGCAATTTAAATTAGATACTAATACAAATGGTGAAGAAAGAGCATTTGTTGTAACAGGTGAATTAGAGAAAGTATTCCCTTTTGATATTTTACCTATGCATCTAGCAAAGGCCGCAATTACAGATGATATTGATGGGATGGAGAATTTAGGAATCTACGAAGTAGCTCCTGAAGATTTTGCATTGTGCGAGTATGTTTGTACTTCGAAAATTGATATTCAAGATAAAATAAGAACCGGTTTGGATTTAATTGCCAGCGAGTGCATGTAATAATTTAATCTTTTTATAAAGTGAAATTTTTAGAAAATATAGTACATAAGATGGAGCCTAAGTTTGCTAAAGGAAGCAAACTAGAAAAATGGCATCCTGTATTTGAATCATTTTCGACTTTAGCGTTTACTCCAAATATCGTAACTAAAAAAGGTTCGCATATTAGAGATGGTGTAGATTTGAAGAGAACAATGATGACCGTTATCATTGCTTTAATACCATGTTTGCTTTTTGGTATTTACAATGCAGGTCACTGGGAAATGGTTGCAGAAACTGGAAACAGAGATTTAGTATTTTGGGCTGACCAAGGCGCGAAAATTATGGCTGGTTTAGCAATAGTTCTTCCGCTAATTGTTGTTTCTTACGGAGTAGGACTTACAGTTGAATTCATATTTGGAATTATCAAAGGTCATTCATTACATGAGGGATTCTTGGTTTCTGGAATGTTAATTCCATTGGTTATGCCTGCAGATGTTCCATTATGGATGGTTGCGGTAGCAACTGTTTTTGCCGTAGTAATCGGTAAAGAAATCTTTGGTGGTACAGGTATGAACATTGTAAACGTTGCCTTAACAGCAAGAGCCTTTTTATTCTTTGCTTATCCAACTTCAATGTCTGGAGATAAAGTATGGATGGCCGGTCAAGAGGCTAATGTAGATGGATTTACTGGTTCAACTGCTTTAGGAGATTTAGCTTCCTTTATGTCGGATAAACCTGTCTTTGAAAACCTAGATGCTTATACCAATAGTTATTCATTCTACGATTCAATGATTGGAATGATTCCTGGATCAATTGGAGAAACTTCAGTTATTGCAATATTAATTGGTGCTGCAATTTTATTAGTTACTGGTGTAGGTTCTTTTAGAATTATGGCTTCTTTCTTTTTAGGTGGATACCTAATGGGGTTAGGATTGAATGCAGTTGGAGGTAACGCATTTTTAGATTTACCTGCTCATTTCCATTTAGCAATAGGTGGTTTCGCTTTTGGAGCGGTATTTATGGCTACAGATCCTGTTACTGCTGCACAAACAGCAAATGGTAAAATAATTTATGGGTTATTTGGCGGTATTATCGCTGTTTTAATTCGTGTCTTGAATCCAGCATATCCAGAAGGTGTAATGTTGGCAATTCTTTTCATGAATATCATGGCTCCAATTATTGATCATTATGTTGTTCAAGGGAACATCAAACGTAGATTAAAAAGACTTAAAACAGCATAGTTATGGCTATAAATAGAGATAGTAACAGTTATACTTTTGGCTTTGCAATTACATTGGTGGTTGTTGTAGGTGCTGCATTGGCACTTATTTCAATGGGCTTAAAACCTTTGCAAGCGAAAAATGATGAAATCAAGAAAAAACTTGACATCCTTTCAGCAATGTTGTCTGCTGACGATATGGCAAAAATTAATAGATCAAATGCAGAAACTGAATTTGATAAATACGTCAATCTAGATAACGCTATCGTTCTTGATATGAACGGTAAAGTAGTTGATGGGAAGAAAGCTTTTGAAGTTGATATTAAAAAAGAGTACAAAGACAAAACTTTATCTGAAAAGGATAAGAATTATCCATTATTTATTGGAGAAAGAGACGGAAAACGTTTGTTCATTATTCCGATCGTAGGTAAAGGTCTTTGGGGACCAATTTGGGGTAACATTTGTATTGGAGAAGATATGAAAACAATCGTTGGAGCTTCTTTTGGTCACAAGGGTGAGACACCAGGTTTGGGAGCAGAAATAGCTCAACCTTTCTTTATTAATAGATGGATTGGTGAAATCATCTCTGATGAAGCAGGTGATTTTTCAAAATTTGAAATTGTGAAAGATGGTTCAGGTGTAGAACCAAGTAAAGTTGATGGTATCACAGGAGGTACAATTACTTCAGTTGGTGTTCAAGAAATGGCAAATCGTTGTCTTGAGGTATACGCAGCTTATTTCAAAACTTTAGCTAAATAATTTTATTATGAGTGAATTAGCAGAAAAATCGAAAGCTCCAATGGAGCCATTGTTTTCTAAGAAAAACAGAAAATTAGTTACTGACCCATTAACAGATAATAACCCTGTTACAGTTCAAGTCCTTGGTATTTGTTCAGCTTTGGCTATTACGGTACAAGTAAAGCAAGGAGTAGTTATGGGATTGTCGGTAATCTTTGTACTTGTTCTAGGAAATTTAATTATCTCTTTAATGAGAAATTTAATTCCATCAAGAATTAGAATTATTGTTCAATTGGTTGTTGTAGCATCTTTGGTAATTATTGTAAATGAGGTACTGAAAGCATACATGCCAGATGTCTCCGAGCAATTATCAGTATTCGTTGGATTGATCATTACAAACTGTATTATTATGGGACGTTTTGAAGCCTTTGCAATGGCTAACAAACCGTGGCCTTCTGTAATGGATGGTATTGGTAATGGTGTTGGTTATGCTGGTTTATTGATATTAGTTGCAATTTTTAGAGAATTGTTTGGATCAGGTACTTTATTCGGATTTAATATATTCGGAAATTCATTACCAGGATCTGAATCAGGTCTTTATGCAATGGGTTACGTAAATAATAACATGATGATATTACCTCCAATGGCCTTAATCATTGTTGGAATTATTATCTGGGTTCAAAGAGCTAGAAATAAATCATTAATCGAAACTCATTAATTGATTTAAAAAAGAAATTATTATGGAAAGTACTTTAGATATATTCGTAAAAGCGATTTTTTCAGAGAACATGATTTTTGCCTATTTCTTAGGTATGTGTTCTTACTTGGCTGTTTCCAAAACTGTTAAAACAGCAGTTGGACTTGGAGCAGCAGTAATCTTCGTTTTATTTGTTACTGTGCCGGTAAACTATTTGTTAGAGAATTACCTACTTAAAGCGGGAGCTTTATCTTGGATTAACCCAGAATGGGCTGATATGGATTTAAGTTTCTTGTCTTTCATTATGTTTATTGCTGTCGTTGCATCAATTGTACAGTTGGTTGAAATGTTAGTTGAGAAATTTGCTCCAGCTCTTTATGGTGCTCTTGGAATTTTCTTACCATTAATCGCTGTAAACTGTTCGATCTTAGGAGGAGCTTTATTCATGCAAGAAAGACAATACTCAACAATTTTAGATGCAACAGCATTCTCTTTAGGTTCAGGTATTGGATGGTTTATTGCTATCGTTGCTATCGCAGCTATTCGTGAAAAAATTCGTTATTCGAATGTTCCTGCTCCTTTAAGAGGTTTAGGAATTACATTTATCATTACTGGTTTAATGGGGATGGCTTTCATGAGTTTCATGGGAATTAAATACGGTAAGGATGTTAAAAAAGAAAAATCAGCAGTAGTTTTAACTGTTGATGATAATAAAACTAAAATCGGATAAAATGGGATTGACAGTAGGAATAACGATTGCAGCATTTTTGATTGTAGTTCTAACATTGGTTGGAATGCTACTTTTCGTGAAAGCTAAACTTTCACCAGCTGGAAAGATTACGATTGATATCAATCACGGAGAGAAAATAATTGAAGTAGATGGAGGTAGTTCTTTATTAAGTACACTCGGATCGAATGGGATTTTCTTGCCATCTGCTTGTGGTGGTGGTGGAACTTGTGTTCAATGTACATGCCAAGTATTAGAAGGTGGTGGCGGTATTTTGCCGACAGAGGAACCTCATTTCTCAAGAAAGCAAATTGCAGATAACTGGAGACTTGGATGTCAAGTGAAAGTTAAAGAGAACATGAAAATTCATGTTGAAGAAGAAGTATTAGGGATTAAAGAATGGGAGGCAAAAGTTGTTTCAAATTATAATGTTGCAACTTTCATTAAAGAATTCATTGTTGAAATTCCTGAGGATATGGATTATAAAGCTGGTGGATATATCCAGATTAAAATTCCTAAATGTACTGTGAACTATTCTGAAATGGATATAACAGCTCATCCTCAAGATCATCCAGGAGCTCCTGATAAATTTAAAGCAGATTGGGATAAGTTTGGATTATGGCCATTAGTAATGAAGAACGATGAAGAAGTTGTTCGTGCTTATTCTATGGCTTCTTACCCAGCTGAAGGAAGAAGAGTAATGTTAAATGTACGTGTTGCAACTCCACCATGGGATAGAGCAAGAAATGCTTGGATGAATGTAAATCCGGGAGTTGCTTCTTCTTATATCTTTAATTTGAAAGAAGGTGATACAGCAGTTATTTCTGGACCTTACGGTGAATTCTTCATAAATGATTCTGACGCTGAAATGTTATACATCGGTGGTGGAGCTGGAATGGCTCCAATGAGGTCACACTTATATGAATTATTTAGAACAATTAAAACAGGAAGAAAAGTTACTTACTGGTACGGAGGTCGTTCTAGAGGTGAGTTGTTCTATATACATTACTTTAGAGATTTAGAGAAGGATTTCCCTAACTTCAAGTTCTATATGGTTCTTTCTGAGCCTTTACCTGAAGATAATTGGAAAGAATTAAAAGATACAAATGATACAGAAGGAGATGGATTCCTTGGATTCGTTCACCAAACAGTTATTGATCAATATTTATCTAAGCATGAAGCACCAGAAGATATTGAATTTTATTTCTGTGGTCCGCCTATGATGAATCAAGCAGTTATTAAAATGTGCGATGATTGGGGTGTACCAAATGAAAATGTAAGATTTGATGATTTTGGAGGTTAATTCTCCTAGAATTTGATAAGAATCCTGGTTTAATTACCAGGATTTTTTTTGGCATATATTTTGCTTAAATATTTATATTAAATCAATCGCTTATGAAATCATATTACATTTTACCTTTAGCATTAATGATTGTTATTTCAAATAACTTGTTCTCTCAGAGGTCAGATAAATTTGATGCAAATTTTAAACAAGTTAAAGCTGAACTAACAGACTGGGACGCTGTAAGAGGTGAGTGGCTTGCAAATAGTCTGACTGCAATGTCAGAAAACGCCCCAATTCCTGATAGAAATTTTCCAGAGAATTTTACTCCTGCTCAAATGATGAGTATAGTTCCGGTTCAAACGGTTCAGAATATCAATGCAATCGTTAGGTCGCATGAAAGAGATGTGCTTGATAGAGATACATGGGCGATGATATCTTCTCAAACAAATCGTAGAAATTGTCAAAAGACGACTGGTCGTTCTTATGGTGACCCACATCTAGAATCTTTTGATGGTGCGAAATATTCATTTCAAACCGTTGGAGAATTTGTTATGGCGAAATCTGGTAATGGACAAGTTGAAGTGCAAGTAAGACAAAAGGCTCAAAAAGATGACTTCTCATTGAATACAGCCGTTGCTGCTAACGTTAATGGAGATAGAGTTTGTATTTATGCATCTGATCTTCCTGATGGGGATCATTCTACTCCAGTGCGAGTGAATGGCATGCCTGTCTTTGTTTCTGAGACGCCTTATTTCTTAGCACATGGTGGTACCATCAGACAAAGTGGTGGCAAGTATGTTGTTGATTGGGCTTCTGGTGAGGCATTATCAGTTGATATTAGAAACAGAGCTGTAATGAGTTTTATGAATGTCTATTTAGAAGTATATCCATGTGTTAATGGAGGTTATTTTGGACTTTTAGGGAATGCAAATGGATCTATGAGAGATGATTTTAATACAAGTAGAGGTGTAGCTCCAATTGGAATTCTTGGTAATACGGGTGGAAACAATTCTTCAGAATACTTTGAGAAACAAAGAGCTGCTTTCCTTGCTAAAGAATTTGCGGAAGATAATAGAATAACTCAAGCTTCTTCTTTGTTTGATTATAGTATCGGAAAGTCTACGTTTTCATTTACGGATAGATCTTATCCAAGGGTTCATCGTTCTATAGATGATTTATCGAAAGATCGTAGAGATTTAGCTCGAAGAAATTGCGAAAGTAGAGGCATTACAGGTGGAGATTTAAACGGTTGTATATATGATAATGGTTTTCTTGAAATAGAACCAACTGAAAGATATACTGTTAAAGACCCAACAGAAGGTGTAATTGTACGTCAAGTGGATGGTAGAGTACCAAATGTTAACCCAACGACTCCAACTGTTCGTTCTACTTCAGCAGATGAAATACAAGGGAAGACAAAAGCTACAACAATTTTTGATGCTCCAAATGCAGAACCTATGATTAAAAATGATCCTGTTAGATCCTCAACTACAATTGAGAAGGAGGTTTCTAAACCAGATCCAATTAGATCCAATCCTACAATTTACAAAGAACCTACAATTTTTAAAGAGCCAACTAGGGAGCCAAAGATTTCTATCCCAACTCCGAAACCTAGAACAACTCCTTCAAAACCAAAGATACCGACATCGAAACCACCTTCTTCCACGCCTAGGCCAACAATTCCTAAAAGTGGAGGTAGAACAATCGGAGGATAATATTAAAGAGGCGAAAGCCTCTTTTTTTTTGAAAGTTATCAACGCTTGTGTTTTATTTAAAATGGATTTCGTTATTTTGAATTATGGTTGAAATTAGACAGATAAATAAAGATCAAGTAAGCGTAATATCCGACTTAGCAAGACAAATATGGCCAAGTACTTTCAAGGATATTTTAAAACCTGAACAAATTGAATACATGCTTGATTGGATGTATGATGACACCAATTTAAGAGAACAGGTATTAACAGGTCATTTATTTTATGTGATTGAAGATTTTGGGAAACCCAAAGGATTTATTGGTCTAGAACCAAATTATCCCGATGCAGGAAATTTAAGAATTCATAAGTTGTATGTTCTGCCTGAGAAACAAAAGAAGGGATATGGTAGAGAACTAATCAACCATGCGATAGATATTGCATTTGATTTAGGCCTAGATTCACTTCATTTAAATGTTAATCGATTTAATAATTCTGTTGATTTCTACAAGCATCTAGGATTTGAAATCATAGGTGAAGAAGATATTGAAATAGGAAAAGGTTACTTGATGGAAGATTTTATAATGCAACTCAAGTTGAAATCAAATCATTAGAGTTTTAGCTGATTCCCACAATTAAAATGTCCTTTTGGACACTCCTTATGGCCATGTAATCCACAAGGTCGGCAATCTAAGTTTATTACTTCAATTATCTTGCTGTTTTCAGATAAAGGACCAAAGCCAAATAATGGTGTAGTTGAACAAAAGAAGGCGGTTACATTCGCATTCATGGCAGAAGCAATGTGGAGTGGCCCTGAGTCGTTAACAAAGTTGTTTGTCGCTGTTTTCATTAATGCCGCAGATTCTAACAGATTTAATTTTCCAGCTAAATTCTGAACGTTGTTATTTTTCGATTGAGATGCTATTTCTTCAGAAAGTTGAAAGTCACTCGGTCCACCTAATAAATAGATGGTTGTTGAGTTTTTGAGCGAATTGATTAACTCAATCCATTTATTAATAGGAGTTTGCTTAGTAAACCAAACGGAAGCTGGTGCAATACATACATAATCCTGATTGATGTATTTTTTTACTGCTGCAAAATTGATTTCTGAAGGAAATAACTCAGGTCGTTTTAAAGAAACTGCTCCAAGATGATGAATGACACTTAAATTTCGTTCTACTTCATGTGTTCCATTTCCAATTTCATGCTTAAATTTCTGTGAGTATAAAAAGGAATAAGGATTCTTTTTAAAGCCAATGATACTTTTACCTCCTGATAAGCCTGCAATGATTCCAGAGCTTCCAAAGCGATGTAAATTAATCACTAAGTCGTATTTGGTGTTTCGAAATTGTTTAATCAACTTAAAGATGGCTCGGTATTTCCCTTTTTTCTTATTGAAAACAATTACTTCGTTTAAATGTGGGTTGTTGTGGAGTAGTGACTGATTTCCTTCTTTTAAAAGAAAGTCGATGGAAGCTGAAGGGAAAATTCTTTTCAATTCACTTACAACAGGTGTTGCTAGAATTACATCTCCTAAAAAGGCTGTTTGAATGATTAGAATTTTTTTCACTTTTCAAAAATACAATTATTTGAGGAGGGTAACATGACCTCTTTTAACGATTTCTATTCCATTTGCATCTCTTAAAACTAACATGTATAAATAAGTTCCAAATTCAGCCATTGTATTTGTACTTGTGATTACCCCATCCCAACCTTCGTCATATAGATTGGTCTTAAACATCGTTTGTCCCCATCGACTAAAGATTGTTAAGTCATAACTTGCAACTTCAAAATCACTCACAATGGGTTTGAATATTTTATTAATTCCATCTGGACTAAAAGCATTCGGTATATATATAATTGGATCCATCGTCATGCAGCCAATATTGGAAGTGCTTGTTTCATTTCTTCCATAAATGTTTGTTCCTTCTTCTGCTACTATTTTATAGCAGATTTGTCCTTCTGAAATAACATTATTAAAATCATCAACAAAGCTGAAAGTGTTATTAGGAACGCTAATCATTGGTGTAGAATTGAAGTTTCCGTCTATCCCTCGGTATAAATGATAGGTCAAAATTGGTCCGTCGAAATCAATATAAGGACTCCACGTAATGTAGTTTGTTTTTGCTGTTAAGTCAGATTGTACATTCAATAGTATTGTGCGTGCTTCGTTAGAAACAATACTTGGTCTTCCGCAGCTATCTACAATCTGAACTTTATAACTGTAAATAAATTGGTTGACATCAACTTCTTCATCAATGAAGCTAAATCCGTTACCTGAAGGAGCAATTCGTGTAAGTTCAGTGAATGGTGATCCATTCCTGCTTTTCAATAAAATTAGATTGCTGATGCTTGAATTATTCTCCATGAAGTATTTTAAAAATACTTGATCATCGACAACTGTTGCTGTTTCTAAATAGTTAATTCCAGGCTGACTTGGAATTGGCATATAAAAACAAGTAATGTTTGAGAAGGAATAAACGCCATCACCTTTTACGGCTTTCACTGTAAAACAATAGTTTTTAGAAGCAGTTACACTTGCCGTAAAATTATTAATGCTCGTTGTCCCAACTAAAGTCCAACCGGCCCCTTCAATTGATTGATATATTTCATAATGGTCGATACTTGCCCAGCCGACATAAGCGTTCCAGTTTAAATTTGCCAACTGACCGCATAAATCTAAATTGTAAGTCAGAAACTGAGTGGTATGAATTTCTGCTTTTGCGGATGTTTGATAGGTTGCAGGTACAGATGTTGTAAAACAAGAATCAAAGGCAGCCACAGTGTATGTCAATGATCCGTTAGATGTATTTGGGTTGTAGGTATAATCTGTGTTTAATCGCCCCCAAACAGTATCAATTTCGTTGAAAAAACCATTTTGATCCATTGCATAAATGATGTAGCCATAGGTGTCTTCGTGCGAATTCACATTCCAATCAATGGTTACTAAATTTGTATTGGTATCAATATTAACATCTTCAATTATTGGAATTGCAGGCGTCATCATATCCTCAAAATCATCTCCGACAATGTTTGATAAGAATGGACAGGGTTGATTTGGCAGGTTTATCTGATAATTAAATGTTGCACTGCAAATATCAATTGTATCAATATAGCTAGTAGTGCCGTATTGAACACTATCTAGAATTGACCATGTTCCAACTGGATATTCCCGATAAATATGGTAATATCCATTCATTGAACTGGAAGGTGTGTTTTGTGGGTTATTCCATTGTAAAATAGCTGTACCATTAAGTGGATTTAACACGTTTAAAGCGATGTTTTTCAATGTGTCAGATTGTCGTGTAGAATTACCATTGCAGCCTGAAACAACTTCGATATAATAATCAGAAACTAACGTTCCGGCACCTAAATCTGTAAATGAATTGGATGCTAATAATGGAATTGTTCCAAGCAAGCCATTTTGGAGTGAATATATGTTGTAAGCTACAAAGCCACCATCTGGATCCGCAGGTGGAACCCAGTTAATTACAACATCTCCTGCTGGATTTGTTTGTATACAGCTGATTTTTGGTGCATTTACAAGTCCAGAATTTTTGACGTTGATGGTGATTGTTGCATAACTAACTTTTGGAATAGAACAATAATCATCTGTAATTTTAAAGACAAAATTGTAAGGCACATTTTCTAAACTATTCCCTTGACTATCAATAAGATGACTACAGTCAGTTTGCCAATTAAAATTTGTGCTAACTCCTTGCGTCATGGTAATTGGCGGAGTACTTGTAAGGGTAGCGCAAGGTGCGTTTGCACAATTTCCTGGTGTAACAAAGTCAGAAGCAAAAGTCTGTCCACTAGCGGTAAGAATATTTGATTGTGCAGCGCCATTTTGCAATAATTCAACATCAGTAGAGCTAAGATTGAAGTTAATTAAATCGCCAGCATTAATAGTTGTTTCAAATAATCCGGCGAAAGGTCCAGGAATAGTTGGTTTATTATTTGTTCCAATACAATTAAAAACAATTAGTTGCATTTCTCTCATTACTTCAGAAATTAATAACCCATCTCTGTATGATTTAACAACAATTTTCACAACAAAATCACCAGTTGTATAACTTGTAAAAGTAAGGTCACCGTTCGTCGGACTTAATTGAGCAGGGATATTCAATGGATTTATTCCAACACCAGGAGTAGGGGATGAGGAAGAAAATCCAGTATTATAGATTAACTCGTTTGGGTTTGTAGGAGGATTAAAAGCTGCCCCAGTTATGTTGTTTAATGGAATACCAAATTCATATACCAAAGAATCTAAATCCGGGTCGATTGCATTACTGTTATATGAGTAATTGTCACCAGCACATGAAATAAAATAGGGGTCTTGCAGGAATTGTGGCGAGTTGTCAATACAACCTGAAGTTGTATTGTTGGAGAATATTTTTGCTGTAATTGTAATGCCTAAACTACTCGGATTTACAAGGTTGGAAATCGATGGGTTTCTAGAGAAAGTGTTATAGGTTAAAATCCATCCTTGAACTGGAGGTGTACCTACCATCGAAATAGGGTTACTTCGATAAATGATTTTCTCGATAGCTCCTTGACCATTACCACTATTAGCTCCTGTACCACAAGAAAGTTCTGACGGTCCACCGGGAACTGTTGTGCAGGAAGGGGATAAATCAGTGTTGGAGACAAAGTTTACCACAATGGAAGAAAGGGTTGGGTGATTCCAGACATCAATATTCTCGCTAACTGGATTAAAAAGTGCACCATTGCAATCACGATAAAACACCAATTGAAAAACGTAATTCCCTCCTTGACATTCCCAAGTGATTTCTCCTCCCATAATATGGGAACTTTTCCCATTGAATGAAAACAGAAAAATGAATGAAAACAAAAGAAATAAACGGTACATAGAGGAATAACGAATTTTAATTTAATATAGTATTTAGACGGTAAATTATGAAGATTCGTTGCTATCCTGCAGTTACAATTGTCATATCCTCCCAATTCAAGTATTTCTTTGCAAGCATTTGAATTCTTTCTGCGGAGATTGATTTTATTTTATCGATCACAGTATTGTAAAAGTCTAAATCAAAATTTTGAGCTTCAGCGCTAAGGAATAAGTCCATCATAGCGTATGGTCCATCAGCACTTTTTAATAATTGCCCAAGTAAATAATTTTGAATTAATTGGATCTCATCCTGCTTAACTAATTCAGTTTGTAATCTATTCATTTCAAATTTAATCTCATTGATAGTTGCTTCTCTCACTTCATTTCCAACTTCAGTAGCGATCATGAAATATCCAGTATTATCAAATTCTGAAACCATCGACCCTATACCATAGGTGTATCCCTTGTCTTCGCGAATGTTAGACATTAGTCTACTTCCAAAATAATCTCCCAAAATGGTATTTAAAAATAGAAAGTCGATGTAGTCCTCATGCTTTTTATTGAAGAGTATTCGACCAATTCTTACAGCACTTTGAACGGCGTCTTCTTTTGCAATATGCGTCTCACCAATTTCATTTTTAAATTGAGAAGGATAATTACGTTGTTTTTCTGATAAGAGTGGTTTTGTTTGAGAAATAACATGATTTACTGTAGCGTCATCGATATTTCCAACCAATACAACTTTTGTCAGCCCATTTAGGTAATGTTTCTTATGATACTCTATCAATGAATTTCGATCTACATTTTCAAAATCTTCTTCATTCATCAAACTTGAATAAGCTTCGTTTGAAGCAAAAAGTTTAGATTGAAAAATACGTTGAGAAATAGCGCTTACTTTTTCTTGATTGATTTTAAATTGCTGTTTTTTATCAGCAACTATTTCTTCGATCTCTTCAATAGGAAAAGTAACATTATTAATAGCATCGATTAAAATATCAAAGATTTCTTTGAAATTCTCTCTAAGACAATAAATTGAAACGACTGCACTCTCCATTCCTACTCCCGTCTCGTAATATCCTCCTAATGCACTTATCTCAGCCTCAATCTCAGTCGATTTTTTGTTTGGAGTTCCTGATAATAGAAGTCCATTTACAAATGAAGATGTTCCTCCTTTGATTGTGCATTTTCCTGCATCAAAATATAAATCGAAGCGCGCAGTTTCATTGGCTACTTGTGGAACATGATAAAATGATACAATATCATTTAATGCTATTTTGTTTGGTTCAATAAAATCAATGTAGTCAATCTCTTTCAGAGAAGGTGCGTTTTTTCTATTCAGCATTTGATATAGCTTTTATTTTTAATAATGAGCAATTTGTTTTAACTAAAATAGAAGTTGAAACACGGTTGATGTCATTTGGAGTGATTGCCTTGTAATGATCACTTTCATGGTTTATCATTTCAGCATCTCCCAACAATTCAAAGGCGCATAAATTCATTGCTCTATTAAGAATCCCTTGTTCTTGAAATTCTTTTGAAGTCATGATTTTCATTAAAATTTTCTGCAATTCTTGAGTGTCAACAATTGCGTTATTTAAATCATCAATTATTTCCCAAATGACACGATCTACTTCTTCAAAGGTTCCTTTGTCTGACAATTTTCCAGAAATAACAAAAAGACCATCATCTATAGATCCTAGAATATATGATCCAATTTCAGTTACTAGATTTAACTCTTTTTTCAATTTTGTATACAACCTTGAAGATTTGTCGCGGCCTAAAATGTCTGAAACTAAATCTGTAACAAGAAAATCAGGATCTTTTTTGGAGCACATTTTGAATGCATAATAAAAGGCATTACTTGGCACTTTACGTTCGATCGTTTTTTCTCGATAATCAGTTTGTTTAGGTTCTACAGGTAGATTTCTTTTTGGTTTTGGCCCGCTTGGAATTGAACCATACCATTTATTCACAAGTGATTTAATTTCTTCTAATTCAAAATTCCCTGCAATACATAGAATAGCATTTGATGGCGTGTAGTATTTGCTAAAAAAAGATTTAACATCCTCCATGGTAGCATTTTCGATGTGCTCCAAGCATTTCCCAATAGTCGCCCATTTGTATGGATGTGTTTTGTATGCTAATGGACGTAATTCTAACCAAACATCACCATAAGGCTGATTGAGGTAACGTTGTTTAAACTCTTCAATGACAACACTTCTTTGTACTTCCAAACTTTTTGGGGTGAATGCAAGGGATAGCATCCTGTCGCTTTCTAACCAAAGTGCAGTTTCAATATTGTTTGCAGGTAATACATCATAATAATTGGTGATGTCATTGGAAGTAAATGCGTTATTTTCTCCTCCTGCAAGTTGTAATGGTGTGTCAAATTCAGGGATATTTATAGATCCACCAAACATTAAATGTTCAAATAAATGAGCAAATCCTGTTTTTGATTCTTCCTCGTCTCTCGCACCAATATCGTAAAGAGTATTTACTACTGCCATTGGCGTAGTAACGTCTTTGTGAAAAAGAACTGTAAGTCCATTTTCTAATTTAAAACGTTCAAATTTGATCATTAAAAGTTGTATTTATTGGAGGTTCTTTTTTCTAGTTCAGTTTGGTATTCAGCGATGATTTCATCAATGATTTCTTTGGCAGATTTTATTTCGTCAATATTCGCAGAAATTTGACCAATTTCAAGTTCTCCTTCTTGTGTTTCACCCAAAAACATTCCTTTTTTTGCTCTGCCTCGTCCTAGTAAGGTTTTTAGTTCTTCAAGACTTGCTCCTTTTTCATAGGCCTCATTAACTGCATGAAAAAACGGGCTCTTTAGCAAACGGACTGGAGTAAGCTCTTTTAATGTGAGCATGGTATCTCCTTCCTTTGCTTCGCATACGGCATTCTTGAAATTTTCATGTGCACTTGATTCTAAAGAAGCTACAAATCGACTTCCTATTTGAACCCCGTCAGCACCCAATGTTAATGCGGCTAACATTCCTTTTCCTGTACCGATTCCTCCAGCGGCAATTAATGGAATTTTTATTTCATTAGCAACGGAAGGAATTAAACACATTGTCGTTGTTTCATCTCTGCCGTTATGACCTCCAGCTTCAAAACCTTCAGCAACAATTGCATCTACTCCCGCATCTTGCGCTTTTAGTGCAAATTTCAAACTAGAAACTACATGGACCACAATAATATTATGCTTCTTCAAGTGTTCTGTCCAAGTTTTAGGATTTCCAGCAGATGTAAAAACGATAGGTACTTCGTGTTTTATTATGGTTTCAACATGCTTTTCGATGTCTGGATATAGCATTGGAAGGTTTACCGCAAATGGTTTATCTGTTGCACTTTTACATTTAATGATATGTTCTTCAAGGATTTCCGGATACATTGATCCTGAACCAATAATACCTAATCCACCAGCGTTAGAAACAGCTGAAGCTAATTCCCATCCTGAGCACCAAATCATACCACCTTGAATGATTGGGTATTTGACTTTAAAAAGTGATGTTATTCTGTTTTCCATTCTTTTTGATATTAAGCCAAATTTAAGGTTTTCATTAAACTTATTGTGTCTTTTTGGCGTCTTCTATTAAAATCATTAACTTACGTTCATCTTCTAGAAAAAATGAGATTAGTACGATTCATAATTTATTTGTCTTTACTGTGCGTGGAACCTGTTATTTCTCAAGAAATTAACTTCACTCATTCTGTACAGCATTCTTTTATCGAAAACAAAGGACAATGGAAAGATCATGTTCTTTTCCAAAGTAAAATAAATGGAGGGAATTTGTGGGTAGAGCAAGGTAGGTTTTTATTCGAATTACAAGATTTTTCTGAATTAAGAGCAAGCCATAATGATGATCACCAGCATACAGATATGCCAGTGACCAAAAAAAGGGTTGTTGAATTATTGTTTAATAATTCAAACTTGGTGACAGATATTAAAAAAGATCATGTCTCGACAAATTATTACAATTATTTCATTGGAAATGACAAGGACAAATGGGCTAAGAATGTAAGAGGATATGGTGAGGCTATTCTCTCTGAGTTTTACGACGGCATTGATTTAAAAATAATTGAACAAGAATATGAATTGAAATATGAATTTCATGTTCACCCAGGTTCAACTGCCAATCAAATTGAAATGATTTATAACGGTGCAGAAAAAATCGAGATTGATGCATCTGGAAACCTTATTGTTTATACTGACCTAGGAAATATTATTGAGAAGAAGCCATACGTTTATCAAATAGTAAATGGAAATATCAGAGAAGTTCCATCTAATTTTCAATTAATAGATAATAAAGTCACATTTAGGATAGGGAAGTATAATCCAAATGTTGACTTAATAATTGATCCTGTTTTAATTTTTGCGACTTATAGCGGCTCAATTACAGATAATTTTGGAATGACTGCTACCTATGGGCATGATGGAACAGCTTATTCTGGAGGTCTTGTATTCGGGAATTCCTATCCTACACCTGCACCTTCTTGGAATACAACAACCACTTTGACCAATGTTATGCCTGTAGCAAATGATCCAGCTGGAACATATGGCGTTACAGATGTTTTTATTTCTAAATATTCTGCGGATGGTTCAACCATGTTGTGGACATGTTTTTTAGGTGGAGGAAATGATTCAGATGGTACGGAATCGGTACATAGTTTAATTTGCGACTCACTTAACAATTTGTATTTGTATGGAGCAACTTCGAGTTTAGATTTTCCAACTCAAAATGCTTATCAGTCCACTCACGCAGGCGGCGTGAGTGGTGCTAATTTTTACAATAACGCTGTTTATTATATGAATAATGGGACGGATATTTTTGTCTCAAAATTATCTTCAGATGGAATGAATCTTTTAGGCTCAACGTTTATCGGAGGTTCAGCAAATGATGGTGTAAATTACAACGATATAACTGGATTACAAGACTCTTTGGTTAGAAATTATGGAGATCAATTTAGAGGGGAAATAATGCTTGACAGACAAGGGAATTGTTTGGTTGCAAGTTGTACCCGTTCAACGGATTTCCCCGTGCTAAACGCTTTTCAGCCTTCTTCAGGAGGACGTCAAGATGGTGTAGTTTTTAAATTAACAGGCGATCTTTCAACATTAATCCATTCTAGTTATTTTGGGGGAGCTAAACATGATGCTTGTTATTCAATTAAAATTGATTCAAGTGACAATATTGTATTTGCAGGTGGAACGGCATCTTTGAACCTCCCTACTACTGTTGGCGTTTGGCAAACTTCCTACAATGGTGGTAAAACAGACGGATTCGTATCTAAATTAGATCCAACAGGTACAAGTATCACAGCTGTAAGTTATATTGGTACAACAAATTATGATCAGGTATATTTTGTTGAAATTGATAGAAATGATAATGTGTTTGTTTTAGGACAATCTCAAAATGGTGATTTCCCTGTAATAAATTCAAATTTTGTAATTGATACAAGCAGTCAATTCATTGCGAAATTGGATCCAACTTTAGCTACAGTTTTAAATTCAACCGTTTTTGGAAATGGTGCACAAACGCTTAATATTTCACCATCTGCATTTTTAGTTGATTTATGTGGTAATGTTTATGTTTCAGGTTGGGGGTCTAACTTAAAACAAGGTTTGCCGGTTGAGTTGCCTTTAACTTCAGATGCTGTTCAAAATACAACAACAGGTTATGATTTTTATTTATTGGTTGTAAGAGGTGATTTTGATAGCCAGTTATATGGAACTTATTTTGGAGGAGCGCGTGCTGGAGAGCATGTTGATGGAGGGACTTCACGATTTGATAAAAATGGGGTTGTTTATCAATCAGTTTGTGGTGGCTGTGGTTCTTTTAGTGATGGAATTACAACTTCTGGAGCTTGGTCAGAGTTTAATTTGAGTGATAATTGTAATAACCTCGTATTTAAATTCGATTTTGAATTGATTCCAAATGCTGAATTTCTTGTTGATCAAAATATTGGGTGTGTCGATTTTGCAGTAACTTTTGATAATTTCTCTTCAGCATCAGATTCTTATTTGTGGGACTTTGGAAATGGAGATACAACCTCTGTTATATTTAATCCAACGGTAATTTATGATACAGTGGGAGTCTTTAACGTTTATCTATACGTTACTGATTCTATTTGTCTTTTAACAGATACAGCAGAAATAACAATCACCGTTTATGATTCTTTGGAGTTATATACAACTCCTGATCAAATTTATTGTGACCCGACGGCTCTTGATATAACTGCATACACAAATGGTACAGCTAACACTTTTATTTGGTCATCCAATAATGCATTTACTGATACATTAAATACAGACATCACTGATTCTGTATATACTGTTACGCCAACCACATCAACTACTTACTATGTAAGGGTTGAGAATTCAGGCTGTTTCCGAATTGATAGTGTTGTGGTTGATTTTATTGGGGCAAGTGTCGTGTTGTCGGGTGATACAGAAATTTGTTCAGGTGATACAACATTGATTACTTTAACAAGTTCAAATCCTGCAATTATATTCACTTACGTCTGGTCGCCAGATTCTGTTATTGTGACCCCATCGAACACGAATCAAGTATATGTGCAACCTCATGTGAATCAATTCATCAATGTTATTGCAACTTCAAACTCAGGTTGTGTGGTTTATGATTCAATATTTATTGAAGTAGATTATTTAGCAGATGGTCTTGCTGTAGCCACTGCTTCAGATTATTATATACCAGAAGGAAGTGAGGTAACATTGTTTGGAGAGCCAAGTGGCTATTCTTATCAATGGTCACCGTTGGCCGGGCTAGAAACTCCAAACGCACAGAATACAATTGCTCTTGTCAGTGAAAGTACAACCTATCTTTTTACGATTATTGATGGAAATTGCGCTAAGTCAGATACGGTCAAAATATTAACCTATCCTTATGTTTGTGATGAACCTTATTTGTTTGTCCCAAATGCGTTTTCACCAAATGATGATGGAGAAAACGATGTTCTTTTTGTTAGAGGTCCTCTGATTAAGGAAATGGTTTTTCGTATTTATGACCGGTGGGGTGAACTAATTTTTGAATCATTTGATAGGGCTACAGGATGGGATGGATTGTTTAGAGGTAAGCCAATGGATCCGGATGTGTATGATTATTATCTTAAGGTTACTTGTATTGATGAGGTTGAGACTATAATTAAAGGAAATATTACGCTCTTGAAATAAGATTTATTTATCTTTAATGATTCAAAATCATTTTATGAAAAAAATCATTAATAGCTCGTCACAAAAATTCTTAGAGAAATACCTAAATAATGCCTCACCTACAGGCTTTGAGTCAAAAGGGCAACAAATGTGGTTGGATTATGTGTCTCCCTTTATTGATGAGTATTTCACTGATAATTACGGGACAGTAGTTGGAGTTATTAATCCAAAAGCTTCGTACAAGGTTGTTATTGAAGCTCATGCTGATGAGATTTCTTGGTTTGTACATTATATAACAAAAGATGGTTTTATTTATCTAAGAAGAAACGGAGGATCTGATCACATGATTGCTCCTTCAAAAAGAGTAAATATTCATACCGACAAAGGGATAGTGAAAGCAATATTTGGTTGGCCTGCAATTCATACACGTCAGACGAAGGATGATGCTCCTAGCATGAAAAACATTTGCCTTGATTGTGGATGTTCAACCAAAGAAGAAGTTGAGGAAATGGGCGTTCACATCGGATGTGTTGTGACATTTGAAGATGAATTCATGGTTTTGAATAAGAATAGATTTTGTGGTAGAGCTTTAGATAATCGAGTAGGTGGATTTATGATTGCCGAGGTGGCGAGATTGTTGAAAGAGAATAAAGTGAAATTACCTTTCGGTTTGTATATTGTGAACGCAGTTCAAGAAGAAGTTGGTTTGAGAGGTGCACAGATGATAGCTCAAAAAATTAAACCTGATGTTGCCATAATCACAGATGTATGTCATGATACAAATACCCCAATGATTGATAAAATTGAGCAAGGGGATTTGAAATCAGGAGATGGACCTGTACTCACATATGGACCAGCAGTTCAGAATAACCTTCTAAAACTTATCATTAAGGCTGCAGAAAAAAATAAAATTCCATTTCAAAGAGCCGCTGCATCAAGAGCTACCGGGACGGATACCGATGCATTTGCATATTCAAATGAAGGTGTTCCAAGTGCATTGATTTCTTTACCATTAAGATACATGCATACAACAGTAGAAATGTGTAGAAAGGAAGATGTTGAAAATGCAATTCGATTGATTTATGAATCGGTCTTAAGTATTGAAAATAACCAAGATTTTAAATACATTAAATGATTTTATTGACTGAAATAGTCAACAATAAAACTGTACTTTTGCAGCATGAAGTGGATCGGAAAAAGAATTTCATTCGTAGATGATAAATTAAAAACAACAATTGTTATTCGCCCAGTCGATAATTCTTTAGTTAAGGGTTTGATGGGAGCTTGGGTTGGAATGTGGATGGCAATAGGATTTGTTGTTGGATGGTCATTTTTCACCATGAAATTAACAGAACAAGAACAAATTATTATTGCTGTGTTCGCTTCCTTTTGGCTTTATTATGCTGTGAAAGTAACTCGATCATGGCTTTGGTTACTATGGGGTAAAGAACTAATTAAAATCAATGAAACTTCTTTGGTTTATAAAAAATCAATTAAGAAGTTTGGAAAAGCTACTCCTTTTTTTCTTGAAAATATTTCAAAAATCAGAGTGAATACTCCAAAAGAAAGATCACTTCAAGCTGCGTGGGATAAGTCCCCATGGGTGAAAGGTGGAGAAATACTTGAGTTCGATTATATGGGGAAAGTAATTCGCTTTGGTCGTAAAATTGATGAAAAAGACGCTAAATTATTATTCAATTTAATTTCTAAAAGAATTGAAGAGCGCCTTAGAAAGACTAAGAATTAATTTAAATTCTTAGTCATCAAATAGTGTTGGAGTACATCAAATAATTTATAACTTTTTTCTATTTTTTGATAACCCAATTTCTCGTAAAAATTCAAAGCATAGTCTCTGGCATGCAGAATCATTTTGTGATAACCATTTAATCTTCCGTATTCTTCCATGGCATGCATGATTTGTTTACCATAACCCTTTCCATGTTCAACTTCAAGAACTGCAACAAATCTTGCTTGAACTGTTTCTGAATCTACAATGTCTAATCTACCTATTGCAGTTAAAATAGTGTTGTCATATAAAGCAAAATGTTTCCCTGTTGAGTCACCATCGTTTCTCTCAGAACCTAATGGTTGATTAAGAGGTTTACGCAGAACATTATAGCGTAAAGAGAAATAATCTTCCCATTCTTGCGGATTATTAGGTGTTCTGATTATCATTTGAATGCAATTGAACTAACACGTTTCGTTTGAATGCCCTCTATGTTTTCTTCACGAATTAGGTCTTGGGCATTTTTATTTTCAAAAACGGTTTTAAGGTTATTTATTTTCCCAACAGGAACATTTAGTTTTTGTAGCTGCTTTAGTAAAATTTCAGAATCAATTAATAATACTTTCTTTCGTAATTCAACTTCAAGTTTTGTTCTGTTTTGAACTCTATTTTGATTCGAATTATACCTTTCATCCTCAATCAATTCTGTAATCCCTAATACTTCACAGAGTTTGTGAAATTGAGTTTCAGAACCAATTGCAAAAGTGATTAATTCTCCATCTTTGGTGTTAAATATTTCCCCATATGGAGCAATATTAGGGTGTAAGCTTCCTATTCTAGTCGGGATGTGATCATTCATTAGGTAATTCGAAGCCTGGTTCATTAAGCTAGAGATAGCGGTATCGTATAATGAAACTGAAATTGACTTTCCTTTCCCTGTAGTTTCTCTTTCGTACAAAGCGAGGAGTATTCCTTCTTTTAATTGATGACCAGCAAGTACATCTATTAAGGCAACAGGCATTTTTACTGGACCGCTTTCAGGAGTTCCATTCATCGACATAAACCCAGTTTCGGCTTGTAGTATTAGATCGTAAGCTACTTTTGGACTGTCATCACCATAACCATTTATTTTACCAATAATTAATTTT
>Ga0102899_1000196_pt1 | contig 26486 bp, 18 predicted proteins | sample Colrivmeta1555B3_FD_78455 | JGI IMG/M metagenome (GOLD analysis project Ga0102899, IMG submission 78455) | Estuarine microbial communities from the Columbia River estuary - metaG 1555B-3 | ecosystem: Environmental > Aquatic > Marine > Intertidal zone > Estuary | place: USA: Columbia River... | reverse complement strand
TTTAAAACCAGGAGAAGTTTTAATGTTAGACAATGTTCGTTTTTACAAGCAAGAAACAATGGGAGATGAAACTTTCGCTAAACAACTTGCAGAACATGGAGACGTTTACGTTAATGATGCATTTGGAACAGCTCATAGAGCGCATGCAAGTACAACTATTGTTGCGAAGTTTTTTCCAAAAGACAAAATGTTTGGTTTTTTAATCAATAGCGAAATTGAAAGTGTAAATAAAGTTTTAAATAGTACTTCAAAACCATTAACGGCTATTGTTGGTGGTGCAAAAGTGTCTTCTAAAATCACCATTATTGAACGTTTATTAGACAAAGTTGACAATTTAATTGTTGGTGGAGGAATGGCTTACACTTTTGTAAAAGCTACGGGAGGTCAGGTTGGTAATTCTTTGGTGGAAGATGACTTTCTGGAAACGGCTAAAGTGATTATTGAAAAAGCAAAGAATAAAGGAGTTAATTTATACATTCCTGTTGATACGGTTGTTGCTGATAAATTTGACAATGATGCAAATAGAAAAACCGTTGCAATCAATGAAATTCCAAATGGATGGATGGGATTAGATGTTGGACCTCTTACAATTGAAAATTGCAAAGAAATTATTGAAAATTCGAAGCTTATATTATGGAATGGGCCAATGGGAGTGTTTGAAATGGAAAACTTTCAAGCAGGAACTAAATCTGTTGCTGATGCAATTGTTATTGCAACTAAAAAAGGTGCTTTTTCTTTGATTGGAGGTGGCGATTCAGTTGCTGCCATTAACAAGTTTAACTATGCCAATGAGGTTAGTTATGTTTCAACGGGAGGTGGGGCAATGTTAGAATACCTAGAAGGGATTGAACTTCCTGGAATTAAGGCAATTATAGATTAAAGTCCTCTTTCTAAGATTGCAATTCTCTTTTCAATCGGAGGGTGAGTTGCAAACAATCCTGAAATAGATGCCATCAGGTTGTTTTCTTTTTTTGGAGTATTCTCAATAAACATTTGCTTCACGTCTTCACTGTCGAGATCTAAATCGTGGTTTCCAGAAATTTTACGCAATGCAGATGCTAATGCCATGCTGTTTTTCGTCATTTCGACTGCCCCAGCATCAGCCAAGTATTCTCTTTTTCTCGAAAGGGAAAATTTGAAAAGAATGGAGAAAAAATATACTACAACCCCAACAATAAGCGCAATCATCATTACTCTGCCATCAATTTTACTGTCTTTTTTTCTTCCTCCACCGTATAATAAAGACCGAAAAAGTATTTCTACTAAAAACCCAAAAATTCCAACGAAAATAATACTTATGATTAAAAGTCTTACATCGCGATTTCTAATGTGAGTAAGCTCATGTGCAATTACGCCCTCTAGTTCAGCATCATCCAATTGATTAATGATGCCACTTGTAAGTGTTACGGCAAAGTTTTTTTCATTAATGCCCGACGCAAAAGCGTTTAAAGCATTTGAATTAATTACGAATAAGTCAGGCATTTTCATTCCAACTGAAATACATAGGTTTTCTGTCAAATTATATACCCGCATATTTTCTTTTCGCTCCAGAGGTTTTGCTTTAGTTGTATGATTTATTATTGCGGTATTAAATTTAAATGCGATAAAAAACCAAATAGCTACTCCCACCAAGACAAAAGGAATTAGTCTAAGAAATAAATAATTTACTTCTTCAAAATTGGGCTGAAATGAAAAAAACAAAACAGCGTATAAACCAAAAAGTATAAGCGCAGGAAAAGCGATCAGTAATAAAACTGACCGCCTATTGTTCCTTGAAATTTGTTGGTAAAGACCAATATGATCCATTCAGTTGAAATTAAAATTTCACTTCTGGTGCCTTGTCTAATTGCTCTCTTTGAGTTTCTCCCAAATCAAACATTGGTTGTGGAGTCATTTTTTTAATATTTGCCACAATATTTGTTGGGATAGATTCAATTGCTGTGTTTAATTCTTTCGTTGCAGAGTTGAAGAAACGACGTACAGCAGCTAGTTTATTTTCAATGTCAGAAATTTCGTTCTGTAATTGCAAAAAGTTTGTGCTTGCTTTTAAATCTGGATATGCTTCTACTTGAATGTTAAATGCACCCATTGCAGCTCCTAATTCGTTTTCAGCAGATACTTTGTCATTAATTGACTTTGCCCCCATCGCTTTTGAGCGAGCTTCTGTAATTCGCGTAAGAACTCCACTTTCATGATCCATGTATCCTTTTACAGCTCCAATCAATTGTGGAATTAAATCATGACGTTGTTTTAATTGAACGTCAATGTCCGCAAATGCATTTTCACGATTGTTTTTTAAAGCAACAAGTTTGTTGTTAGCAGAAATGTACCATACCACTGCAACAACTAGTATTCCAGCAAAAATCAATAATCCAGTCATTTTTAAATTTTTATGTTTATTCGAATATACATAAATTTAACGTTATCTGTAACTTTTTCATAAGTTGAGAGTCTTATGTTTGAATGATACATTAAATGACGGTAAAAGAATACAATATCGCAGTAGATGATTTCGCCGATGGTTTGTTTCGATTTGCTATAAAGCACTTGAGAAATGAGACATTAGCGAACGATGTTGTGCAAGAAACTTTTACGAAGGTTTGGATTAAACACAAAGAGGTAAATTCTGATAAAATTAAATCCTATTTATTCACAACGGCTTATCATGCTATCGTTGATTGTGCAAAAAAAGAACAGCGTTCTGGTGATATTGAAAACATAAACGAACCTGAAGGAAGTGAAACTGAAAACTTTGACTTACAAGAGGTGTTGGAAGTAGCATTAAATAGATTGCCTGAAATACAGAAGTCAGTTGTTCTTTTAAGGGATTATGAGGGGTATAATTATGATGAAATTGCTGAGATTACAAATTTAAGCGAATCTCAAGTTAAGGTGTATATTTTTAGAGCACGTAAGTCTCTAAGAGAGTATGTAAAAAGATTAGATTTAGTAGTATAATGGAGAGAATAAGTATTTTTAACTATGAAGCATTTTATCTTGATTACCTTGAAGGAAGGTTGAATCAAGAGGATAGCGCTTTGTTGTTACTTTTCTTGGAATCTCACCCAGAATTAATTGTAGAAGACGGCCTAGATTCATTTGCTATTGATGAAAATGTTGTTTTAAACCCCAAAATTAAGAACTCATTAAAAGAAGTTGATGAAACCAGCTCGGTTTCAATAAATGTAGATCATTTTATTATAGCTAAAATTGAGGGTCAGCTAGACGAACAAAAACTGCATGAACTTGATTTATTCATTGCGAATAATGGTTTGATTGATCTTGAATTAAGTTATAAAAACACGCTTTTAAAGCCAGATCCGAACATCCAATTTTCACAAAAAAAGAATTTAAAACGTCAACAAAAAATTGCTCTTTGGCCTTTATATGCTGTAGCCGCTGTACTTCTTATCGCATTTTTAATTTGGCCAATATCAAATGACTTGAAAATTGGAGGCTTTGATGATGGATTGGCTATGTTTTCAAAGGAAAAACCAACCAGGGTTAAACCAAATAATCCTTCAACTTCCGTTGAAGAAAAAGTTATAATCAATCCTTATCAAAAACAATTGCCTTCTAAAGAGACAAAAAACATTTTAGTATCTGGTTTAAATAAACGAAGCTTGAAAACCATTTTTGATCTTGACACTTTACATCCAATTACAGATAATATTTATGGATCGACTTTGGGAAGTGAAGAGTTATTTAAAAATTTGGATGTTGCTTCAAATGATATTATTTCAATGAAAAATCCAATTCCTGTGATTACTAAAATAATTACAGAAAAAACTAACCGTAAGGTGGATTTATTGATTTCAGAACCACAAAAGAAAGAGGGAAAGAGCTTTTTTATTAAGCTTGGCCGATTAGAAATCTCTCATAAAAAAGCAAAGTAATCTACTTGTAAAATTAATTTCTTAACTTATTATTGTGCGTTGTCTTTCTAGTTTGCATTGATTATATTTACTCTTCTGCAATAAAACGATTCACTTTTGAAAGAAACCGATTTCATAGAACAAAACAAGAAAAAGTGGAATCGCTTTGAGCAATTGTATGAGTCAAAATCGAACGATCCAGAAGAGCTAAGTGAACTTTACATGGATATTACCGATGATTTAAGTTATTCTCAAACGTTTTATTCTAAAAGAACGGTACGTGTTTACCTTAATCAACTTGCTCAGAAAGTATATACAGGAGTACACAAACAAAAAGGTGAGTCGTTAAAAAAATTCATTACAGTTTGGAAAACATCATTACCAATTGAAATCTATCGAGCTAGAAAAAATTTGCTTTTTGCGTTGATTGCCTTTGTGCTTTATGCAGTTATAGGTGCTGTAACGACAGCTGTTGACCCAGAATTCCCTAGAATGGTGATGGGTGATGGCTATGTTGATATGACTTTAGAAAATATAAAAAATGGGAACCCCCTAGCTGTGTATGAGTCAGAGTCTCAAATCAACATGTTTGTTCAGATTACATCTAACAATATGAAGGTAGCTTTTATGACCTTTTTTGTTGGCTTCTTTTTTACTTTCGGGACTCATATTCTTTTGTTTTATAATGGAATCATGTTAGGTGCCTTTCAATATTTTTTTCACGTAAAAGGTCTATTAATAACTAGTTTTTTGGGAATATGGATTCATGGCGCATTTGAAATTTCAGCAATTGTTTTGGCTGGAGGTGCAGGTATTACCGCTGGAAATGGATTGCTTTTTCCGAAAAGCTACACAAGACTTCAATCGTTGCAAATTGCAACGAAAAGAGGACTAAAAATAATGTTAAGCCTCGTCCCTTTCATAATTATAGCAGGATTTCTTGAGAGCTTTGTAACTGCAAATTATCAAGAATTACCAAATTGGTCAAAATGGATGTTGATTCTTTTGTCTTTCGGAATCATCTTGTTTTATTATTTGTTCTATCCCATTTATGTTGCAAGAAAGCACCCTGATTTATTGAGTAAAGAGGAGGTCTTAGGGATCCAAAAAAGAGAAAAGTTTAGTTACACGAAAATAAGAGGAATTGGTGAAAACATATCAGATTCGTTTAGGTTGTACAAAGCGACATTTACTAAGTTTTCTAAAATCAATCTACTAATCGTTTTTCCAGTCATTCTTGTAATTATCTATTTTCAGTTTGATAATCACTACCAAAAACAACAAATGGAACATTGGTATGATTGGGCAACGCAGTTAGAATTAATGATGGGGTTTGGATTTAAAAACAGTCAAGATTTTGTCATTTTAATGCTCTGGACAATCGTTCTTACGGTGCTTTTTTCTGGAGTTGTTTGGAGTGTTAAAAGTGCTGAAGAATCGTTTAATTTTAAATCTTTTTTCATCTTTTTAAAAAATAAGTTTTTCAGTATTTGGATTGGTAACACCTTGATTTTTGTCACTTTGTTTTTATTGCCTTGGTATTTCATCTTACCAGCTCTTTTTATTGTGCCATTCTTCATGGTGAACGGGGCAACAATGGGGCTTGACCCATCTGCATTTTTTGTAAAGCTTAAAAAAGGGTTTAAGTTTAGTAAACAGCATTATGGAAATTCACTTGTTATATTATTAGTGTTGTTGGGGATTACTGTTTTGCTTGTTCAGCCGTTTGCATTTGTTTTCAGCATGCATGATGGATATACAGATAAGCCAATGATGCGTGATTTCCTTGATATTTTGGCCGACTTCGTAAAAAGAATTGCTCAGATTTATACAGATGACTACATCATTTGGGCAAACATGTTACGGCAAATTGTCTATGTTCTGCTCTTGCTATTTATTTTACCGGTGTTTGTAATATCTACATTATTAAGCTGTCTATCAGAATTAGAAAAAACGGAAGCAAGAGGACTTTGGAAAGAATTAGAAAAGTTCGGTGAACGTAGTAGAAATCAAGAAAAAGAAATTGATTTTGATTAGGGTTTTATTCTATATTGTCTTCTGTCTTGCTACTACTTATTCACTTGCGCAAGAAAACAAAAAATCGTTTTGGGAAACTGAACGCGAATTTTTAAAATATGAAAAAACCAAAAAATACAAAGGTCCAGAAGATTGGTATGGTGCATATCCTTCAAGTTTAAAGGAGCGGAGTATAAACACTAGCCCATTCCAAAATGGGAATACTACATTAAAATACAATCCTCAACAAATCCAAAAAGATCGAAGTAAAAGACTTCAAGGCTTTGATCGTGGTGGAGGAAAAGGATCGTTAAAATTTGATCCTAAAGTTGAAAGACCAGATCCGATCGAGTTTCCAGATATAGATGTCCCAGATGTAGATGCTCCAGATATTAACTTGAATGTAAATGCCCCAACCATTAATCCAATGTTTTGGAAGATTTTGCTCTTTCTGTTAATATTCACCATTGTTATAATTGTAGCTTATGTTTATTTAAAAAACAAAAAGCCAACGAATAAAAAAGTAATAACAGATGAAGAGGACGCCTGGAACCCTGAAACGGTAACTAAAACAGAATTGGAACTTCGATTAGAGGAGGCAATAAATCAAGAAAATTATCGAGAATGCGTTCGGATATATTTCACTTTTATTCTTAAAGAGTTAATTAGAAAAAACTGGATACAATGGAAAAGGGAGAAAACAAATCATGATTATGTGATTGAAATGACAAGAAAAAAGGATGCGTTATCTTTTATTTCTTGTGTTAGAATTTATGATCTTGTTTGGTATGGAGAGTATAAAATAGATGAAGATGTATACTTTTTATTAAAACCTGAATTAGAAAACTATTATAAATCTTTAAAACCGAAAGATGAATAATAGAAAGAAAATCGGCTTGATAATAGGGGTATTTACTTTAATGTTTTTACTTGTTTGGCTCGTTTCTAGAGGAGATAATCCGAGCGCTCAAACGAAGAGAAAACCATTTGTTTCGTCTAACTGGACGAGTCGTTTTCAATTATACGACAAGAAGCCTATGGGGTTGTTTTTATTTAATTCACTGCTTAGCGCACATGTCGGCAAGTCTCACAACGTTTATATTGCTAATGATTACGATGAATTAGATAGCCTGTCAATGATTGGAGACTCAACCAAAACTTATTTGTTTGTCGGGAATATTTTTGGAGTAAAAAATCAAGAAATTGATTCTATCGTTTCGAAAGTTAAAAAAGGTTCTAGGCTATTTTTAAGCTACAATCAAATGACAGATAATATCTTTGAAAGGTTCTTCACAAGTTATAAAGAGGCATTTGACTATACTGATGAAATTAATGTTTTTGCTGATGGCAAACGATTTAATATGATCAACTTATATCAAAATGACACCATTGCTTGTAATTGGAAAACATTTAACAATGTGACTTCTGATAATAAATTTGAAGGTTTGACCTCATTTATGCAGCTTGATAATTTTATTAAAATGGAGATAGATTCGGGATATGCATACTTTCAATGTACTCCAAACTTATTTTTTAATTATCAAATAAAAAGGAACGATGGGTTTTTACATACAACATTTGTATTAAATCAATTGCCAAAACAACAGGATGTCATTTTACTTGAATTTGGTCGTTTGTCTGACAATTATGGAAATCAGGATGTTGATATTCAAGAAGGGACTGAAGGAAGAGAGGATGATAGTTATCTTAAATTAATTTTTTCAAATCCTTCATTATTAGCTGCGATGCTAATGAGTGTTTTAGGGGTGTTTTTATTTGTCATTTTTCGATCAAAAAGAATGCGTCCGATTGTTCCGGTTGTTCCAGAAAAGAAAAATATGACATTGGCTTTTGCTGAGACAATTACCTCGATTTATTTCGCAAAGCAAAATCCTTACGGGATGCTACAAGTTCAAAAAAAGAACTTCTATGAAGCAATTAGGAAGCATTTTTACATTGAATTAAAAGACAGAGAAGACAATACCCCAGTTGAAGTTTTAGCGGAAAAAAGTGGGAAATCGATATTAGAAATAAATGATATTTTGAATTCTCTGGAAACTAAGGAGGCTTTTTCGGTAACTGAAGCTTCAATAATTGATGTCTCTAAAAGAAAGCGAAAGTTTTATCTAGAAACAGGGATTATCAATGAAAAAACAATTGACAGGCTGGAAGCACATACGTTTTTATGTCGAAGACCACTTCTAATTCCATATCTTTTAATTATTGGAGGAATTGCTTTATTCATGTTGGGGATCTATTTTTTAATGCAATCTATCGGTGTAGGTGTTTTGTTTTGGCCAATTGGTTTTGTTAGCCTCCTACTGGGTGTTGCAAGAATTTCAAATCCATTGTTAAAATCAGATATGAATGCAATTATGAGTTATTCCGTTTTTGGAAGAAAAAGAACGGTTTACTTGTCAGATATTATTCGAATTGAACAATTATCAAACGCAACAGTGTTGCATGTGAAGGATCAAAAACCAATAACAATATTAAATCGAGACATAAGTCGATTTGATAAAAGTGAATTTAAAAGATTTATTATTAAACTGCATAAATTTGACAGATGATGAGTGATGAAACTACAAACAACTTGCCTGAGGATAATACAGGTGACCATAGTGCATACATGCCAAAAGAGAACGCTGTAAATCCTTCTGAGAGTCAGGAAGTAAATCATGGAAGGGAAGATGCACCTCAATATGGTTTTGAACGAGAAAGCAAAGAGCTTCTTTGGGTTGCTCAAAAGGTAAATGAGGTTAGAAATGTATTGTCTGATTATGTGATTGGTCAAACTCAAATGGTCGATTTACTAATGATAGGTGTTTTCTCAAATGGACACATTCTATTGGAGGGAGTTCCCGGTGTTGCAAAAACACTTTCGGCGAAAGTTTTATCTCATTCATTAAATGTTGGGTTTTCTAGAATCCAGTTCACTCCAGACATGATGCCTAGTGATGTTCTCGGGACGTCTGTGTATAACATGAAAGACTCTTCTTTTTCATTTAAGAAAGGGCCGATTTTTTCAAACATTGTATTGATTGATGAAATCAATAGAGCTCCTGCTAAAACGCAAGCAGCATTGTTTGAGGTAATGGAAGAGCGCCAAATCACCTATGATTCTGTTTGCTACGAAATGGAATTTCCGTTTTTGGTAATAGCTACTCAAAATCCAATTGAACAAGAAGGAACCTATAATTTGCCTGAAGCCCAATTAGACCGATTTTTATTTAAAATAAAATTGTCTTATCCGGAACTGAATGAAGAAGAGGAGATTTTACATCGTTATAAAAACAATATTAAACCGCCCAATTTAAATAACATTAAACCGGTGTTTGATGCTTCAGATTCAAAAAATTCAAGATACAGTCGAAAAGGTCATTATTGAAGATAATTTGGTGCAATATATTGCTGCAATCACACACAAAACAAGAAATCACGGTAAAATATATTTAGGAGGATCTCCTAGGGCTTCTTTGTCTATGCTAAAAGCAGCGAAAGCTGCCGCCGCAATTAGAGGAAGAGATTTTGTGACACCTGAAGACATACAATTTGTTGCAAAACATGTTTTGAATCATCGATTAATTTTAACGCCAGAGGCAGAAATGGAAGGGGTTGTCATTGACGATGTTATTATGGACATCGTAAAAACAATTGAAGTTCCTAGATAGTGTGAATTTTATTAAAAATACATATCTAACACGTTGGTTTTTTGTGTTGTTTGCTGCAAATATTTTGTTGGCAATCTTGTCGTATACCTACCCTCCATTGATGTTTGTTTCTAATGTTGTTTTGGCTTCTTTAATAGGCTTAACAATCGTTGATGCAATTATTCTTTATAGCAATAAGTCGCCCATCACAATTAAAAGAACGGTAAATTCTCGACTTAATTTGGGTGATGAAAACAAGGTCGAGTTGCGCGTAAAAAACCACACAAATCAGCCTATTAGTTTTAAGTTTATAGAGGGCTATCCCATTCAAATGCAAGAGCGGGAAAAGTTCTATCAAGCGGTAATTGCTTCAAATAGTGAAAAGCAATTTGAATACATATTTGTGCCAAAAGAGCGAGGTAAATTTGAATTTGGTTCGATATTCGTAATGGTTCGATCTTTATTTTTTCTGTGTGCACGAAGGATTGAAATTGATGCAAAAGAAACGGTACATGTCTACCCGTCTGTCTTGCAAATGCGTCAATATGAACTCCTTGTTTTTCAGCAACAAAAAGTTAGTTCTGGTATAAAAAAGATTCGTCGATTAGGAAACAATAGTGAGTTTGAACAAATAAAGACATACAATCAAGGAGATGAAATAAAAAAAATAAATTGGAAAGCTACAAGCAGAAGAAATGAACTGATGGTTAATCAGTATCAGGAAGAAAAGTCACAAAATGTTTATTGCATCATTGATAAGAGCAGAAACATGCAAATGGAATTTGAACAACTATCCATGCTTGATTATGCAATCAATTCTACGTTGGTTTTTTCTAACATCGCTTTGAGAAAAGGAGATAAAGCTGGTTTAATAACGTTTTCCGATAAAATTGGCTCAATGTTGATGGCCGAAAGGTCGACAGGCCAATTAAGAAAAATTCAAGAAGCTTTATATAACCAAAAATCGCTATTCAAAGAGGCAAGTTTTGAATTGTTATACCAATCCATTCGAAAATCTGTTCGTAGCCGTTCATTGTTGATGTTATTCTCAAATTTCGAAACAGAATTTTCTTTGAAAAGAGCAATTCCTGTGCTAAGAAAGTTAAATCAAAAACATGTTTTGGTAGTTGTAATATTCGAAAACAGCCAATTACAAGATTTGGCATATCAACAATCTAAAAACACTTTTGAGGTATATCAATCAACGGTAGCTGAGAGAATGTTGTCTGTTAAATCCAAAATGGCAAGAGAATTAAGGCAAAATGGAATTCAAACCATTGTTACCCTTCCAGAAGATTTGTCTGTTAAAACAATCAACAAGTATCTTGAATTGAAAGCAAAAGGTTCGATATAGTTCAAAATTACCCCCGAATTTGTTAAGCCTGATAAGGCATGGTTTCTTTTAAATAAGCTATATTTGTTCATCAGAATTTAGAAGAAATGAAGGACGAAAATCAAGAATTAGTCAATAAACGTGAACTTTCTAAAGTTGGAGGGGGCGAAGCGAGAATTGAAAAGCAACACAAACAAGGTAAACTCACAGCTAGAGAAAGAATTACCCTTTTGGTAGATGAAGGATCTTTTCATGAAATTGGAATGTTCGTTGAGCACAGAGCAACATCTTTTGGTTTAGACAAAAATAAAATACCTGGTGATGGTGTAATTACCGGATATGCAACGGTTCATGGTAGAACAATTTATTTGTTTTCTCAAGATTTTACCGTTCTTGGTGGTTCATTATCTGAAACACATGCAGCAAAAATTTGTCGTGTGATGGATATGGCAATGCAAAATGGTGCGCCATTAATTGGATTAAATGATTCGGGAGGTGCACGTATCCAAGAAGGGGTTGTTTCGTTGGCGGGTTATGCAGATATTTTCTATAGAAACACAAGAGCTTCAGGGGTTATCCCTCAACTAAGTGTTATAATGGGTCCATGTGCGGGAGGTGCAGTTTATTCACCAGCCTTAACGGATTTTATTTTCATGGTTGAAGATACGTCATACATGTTTGTAACTGGACCTAATGTTGTTAAAACAGTTACACATGAAGTAGTAACTTCAGAAGATTTGGGAGGGGCTAAAACTCATGCTGAAAAATCTGGTGTAAATCACTTTACAGCATCCAATGATGTTGAAATTTTACAAAAAGTAAGAGATTTCTTGACTTATTTGCCACAAAATGCGAATGAATTAGCTCCTGAACCAACAAACTTTGAATTTTCGGAATTAAAAAATCAAACGATTTCGGGTATTTTGCCTGATAACAATCAGTTACCATATGATATTCGTAAAGTGGTTGATTGTGTCGTTGATGATAGTAGTTTTAGAGAAGTGCACGAAGATTTCGCAAAGAATATTGTTGTCGGTATGGCAAGAATTGAAGGGCGTACGATTGGTGTAGTTGCAAATCAGCCAGCATCAATGGCGGGTGTTCTAGATATAGATTCGTCTCGCAAAGGTGCTCGATTTGTTCGTTTTTGTGATGCGTTTAATATTCCATTACTTGTTTTTGAAGATGTACCAGGGTTTTTGCCAGGGACGGATCAAGAGTGGAGAGGAATTATTACACATGGTGCTAAATTATTGTACGCGTTTTCTGAGGCAACCGTTCCTAGAATTACTGTTATTACGAGAAAAGCATATGGTGGGGCATTTGATGTAATGAATTCAAAAAGTATTGGAGCAGATTTAAATTTTGCTTGGCCAACAGCTGAAATTGCTGTAATGGGAGCGAAAGGAGCTGCTGAAATTATTTTTAAAAGAGAAATTGCAGAGGCTGAAAATCCAGAAGCTAAATTGATCGAAAAAGAAGCTGAATACGCGGAAATGTTTGCAAATCCTTACAGAGCAGCCGAAAGAGGAATTGTTGATGATGTAATTTTACCGTCAGAAACAAGAGCAAAAGTAATAGCAGGCTTCAAAATGTTAGAAAATAAGGCAGAAACATTGCCAAATAAAAAACATGGAAATATTCCATTATAATAGATTAAATTAAATGTACAGATCACATACTTGCGGCGAATTACGTCAAGAAAATATAGGTTCAATTGTTACTCTTTCTGGTTGGGTGCAAAAATCAAGAGATTTAGGTGGAATGACCTTTGTTGATTTGCGAGATAGATACGGAATTACTCAGTTAGCTTTTAATTTTGAAGAGGATCAAAAGACGTGTGAAATTGCGCGTAAACTTGGAAGAGAATTTGTTGTTCAAGCTACTGGTGAAGTAATTGAAAGATCAAGTAAGAATAAAAACATTCCTACAGGTGAAATAGAAATTAAGGTAACTGAAATTAAAGTACTTAATCCTTCAAAAACACCACCTTTTACAATCGAGGATCAAACAGATGGAGGTGAAGAACTTCGCTTGCAATATCGCTATTTGGACCTTAGAAGAAATCCGGTTCAAGAAAAGTTAAGATTAAGAAATAAAGTTTCATTAGAGACTAGAAAATACCTAGACTCTCAGGATTTCTTAGATGTTGAAACACCTGTACTTATCAAATCTACTCCTGAAGGTGCGAGAGATTTTGTTGTACCAAGTAGAATGAATGAGGGGCAGTTTTATGCGTTACCTCAATCTCCTCAAACCTTTAAGCAGTTGCTAATGGTATCTGGTTTTGACCGCTATTATCAAATTGTAAAGTGTTTCAGAGATGAAGATTTAAGAGCAGATAGACAACCTGAATTTACTCAGATAGACTGCGAAATGGCTTTCGTTGAGCAAGAAGATATTTTGAATACGTTTGAAGGAATGATTCAACATTTGTTTAGGGAAGTTCGAAAAGTTGAATTGGATGAGAAGTTTCCGAGAATGACTTATGCAGAGGCGATGGAGATTTATGGTTCTGATAAACCAGACATTCGATTCGACATGAAATTTGTAAATCTTAACGAACAGACGAAAGGGAAAGGCTTTGCCATTTTTGATAATGCTGAGGTTGTATTAGCAATTAATGCGATTGATTGTGCTGGATACACTAGGAAACAATTAGATGCACTTACGGATTGGGTTAGACGTCCTCAGATTGGATGTCAAGGTTTAGTTTACTTAAAATGTAATGAAGATGGCACGTATAAGTCTTCTGTAGATAAATTCTTTTCTCAAGATGATCTTGCCGCATGGGCAAAAGCAGCAAATGCAAACCCAGGCGATTTATTACTTGTTTTAAGTGGTGATTTAGATAAAACGCGTAAGCAAATGAATGAATTGCGTTTGCATATGGGTAATGAATTGGGGTTAAGAAATCCGAATGTCTTTAAACCGTTATGGGTAATTGACTTCCCTTTATTAGAATGGGATGAAGAATCACAAAGATACCATGCAATGCATCACCCGTTTACTTCTCCAAAACCAGAAGATTTTGATTTAATCAATACTGATCCAGGAAAGGTTAGAGCAAATGCTTATGATTTAGCAATGAATGGTGTTGAGTTAGGTGGAGGGTCTATTCGTATCCATGACCGTGAAATTCAATCTAGAATGTTCGATTTACTTGGTTTTACAAAGGAAGAAGCTGAAGCTCAATTTGGATTTTTAATGTCTGCCTTTGAATATGGAGCTCCTCCTCACGGTGGTTTAGCATTTGGTTTAGATCGTTTGGTTGCCACAATGGGCGGATCTGAATCTATCAGAGATTACATCGCATTTCCTAAGAATAACAGCGGAAGAGACGTTATGATAGATGCACCATCTCCGTTAGACAATGTTCAGCTAAACGAGCTTGGTATTAAATTAAATAAATAAACTTATGCAAGACTACATTGAATATATTGGTTACTTAGCATCGGGATTTGTTCTGTTGTCATTTTTAATGAAGCAGATGATGCGTTTAAGAGTGATTAATATTGTTGGCTGTGGGTTGTTTATTTGGTACGGTATTATGTTGAATTCTGTTCCGATCATAATAACAAACGCTGCTATTGTTTTGGTAAATTTCTATTTCATTTATCAAATGAAAACAAAAGAAAAATAAAAAAAAGGCTGAATCTAAATTCAGCCTTTTTTTATTTGGATATTTTTTTTGTCCAATAAAAAATAAAAAAGCCGCCTATAATACCAGGGGCTAACCAGCCATAAATTCCAGGCAGAATATTATTGACAACAACAAAAGCTGTAACAGCTGAAATATAGCCACCAGTCATGTTTCCGATATGCATTTTAAGCCACGACTGCATTAGTTTCTTTCTATTTCTATAAAGCATTAAGTCTCTAATAGAAAAAACAACACCAGCCGCTCCAAATACTGCTAAAACAACGTTGATTTCATACCTAATAACAATGGGGTAAAAGATCATAAATAAACCAGTTACTACCATAATAGAAGAAATTATCCAATCAAAAGTTAAGTTTAATAATTCTAACTTATAGCTAATTGACCTATATCCAATTAGAATCAAGTAAGTACTAAATAAACCAATCGAAAAAAGAAAAGGATTTAAATGGCCAGGAATACATGCTATTATTAAGGCAAAAGTAGCTGAAGTTAGCATACTAATAAAAAAGAGTTTGCCACTAAGCTTATGTATTCGTTTTCCTTTTTGTGCAATTAGAGCAATAGTGCCAGTAGTTAGAGCAACTCCGCCTAAAGAAGCATGTATCAATAAAAATAGGGTATAAATATCTTTAATTGTCATTTTTATGACCTATTAGAAGTTATTTATTTGAATCAACTTCAAAACCTTCTCCAACAACCCTAAATGAAGTTCTTCTGTTTTTTTGATGGTATACATCAACCAATTCTAAATCCGATTCAGCATCTATAAATTCAGGCGTTAAAATGATTCGTTTACCATTTTCATCAAGAATAGGTTTTTTGTCACCATCTTTTAAATAGTTTGGTTGACTTTCACCATAACCTGTTGCAATCAAACGATCTTTGGATACACCTTTACTAATTAAATAATCAACACAAGATTTTGCTCTTTTTTCTGATAACCATTGGTTGTATTTGTCCGTTCCTCTATAATCTGTATGAGAACTTATTTCTACAACTAAGTTGTTGTTTAAGTCTAAGAATTCATGTAATTCATCTAAAATTTCCTTAGAAATTGGTCTTAGATTTGAAGAGTTTAAGTCGTATTCAATACCGTCAATCTCAATTTCATCCGTAGGAATAGGTCTTAAATAAAAATCTTGCTGTAATGTTGTAGTTACTGTAATTGGCTTTGTATTTACAGATGATGCATCAGCAAAGTATTTAGGAAGCGTTGTTTTAATAAAATACTCTTGATTCTGACCTAGTTTGGTATAATAATAACCGCTTGCATCAGACTTCAAAGTAAAAGGCTCTACCTTAAACTCAACATCTTTAAATGTTATTGTTGCATTTGGTAAAATTTCTTCCGTTTCGATATCATAAACATAACCTTCCAATGCAATTTGAATTGGTTCATTCGTAACTTCATAAATATCATAACAATGTCCATTTGGACAATCTTCACGGTCACTTGCAAAATAACCTACTTCCAATAAATCATCCCAAATTAGGTAAGCATCATCTTTACTTGAGTTTATTGGTAAACCAAGATTTATTGGCTGCTCAAAGCTTTTGTTTTCCTTATTATATGCGCTTTTAAATATGTCAAGACCACCAATTGAATTATGCCCTTTTGAACTGAAAAACAGCGTTGAAGATATTTCATGCATAAATGGACTTTGTTCATCCAACTCTGAATTAACTGGTCTGCCAAGATTGGTTGCTTCACCTACTACGTTACCAGTTTCATCCAATGCTATTGTCCAAATATCAAGTCCTCCTTGACCTCCAGGTCTATCACTTGCGAAGTACATTGTTTTACCATCCATTGAGATAAACGGATTGATACTTTTATATCCTGGAACATTAACACTAGCTGGTAATTTAAATGATTCATAGAACTTAAAGTCAACCATTCTTGCTAAATGAATCGATTGCTCTTTTGGATTAATATCATTCCATCTGTTATAATAAATAATGTTTTTATCACTAAAAAAGCCACTAGCATCATGCTGAGCTGAGTTTAAAGGTCGACCAAAGTTTGTCGCAGTTTTCCATTCACCATTTTCGCTTTTCTCCGTCCAATAAATATCACAAAGGAATTCACTTTGTTGTTTTTTAGGATCCAAAATAACCCCGCCTGGTCTTGCGCTTGAAAACATCAATTTATCTTCACTTCCAAAAAACATTGGGGCAAATGCAGATGTTCCCTTGTTGAAAACAGTAGTATCCATTTGTTTTACGTATACCTCCGTCTTAACATTGCTATCGTCCAAGGCATAGTAACAACCAGTTATTAGTAATTGAGCACTTCTAAGCAGGGAATCAGAATAATTTTCGGATTTGATGTATTGCTCAAATAACTTTATTGCATCTTCATGTTGATTCACATTCATTTTCGCAACGGCATAATTATATAAATCTTCAGGGAAAGACTTAAATGTTGATGTTGTCTCAAACGATTGAACTGCCTTGCTATAGTCAAATGTACGTGTATAACATGTTGCGATTTGATGTTGAAGATAATCTTTCATTGGTACTTCACGATTTTCTTCAATTTCCAATTCCTTATCTTTGATCTTCAATTTAGCGATATCTACATCGTAGGGTATTGTTAAAGATTCTATGCCAACAGAATCGCTTAAGGCTTTTTGATAGTTAATCAAAGCATTGTGATAATCTTCTTTTTCGAAGAAATTATCTGCATGATATAACCATACTTTTCTTGCTTGTGCATTACTTACAATCGGCAATGCGAAGAATAAAATAAAAAATAACTTTTTCATTTGTAAAATATTATAATCGAGGACAAATCTTGTCTGTATTCGGTTTTTTCTTTTGATTAATGTACGTAACAGAGATTTCAAATCCACCTCTTCCTGTTGATGCTGTTGATAGTGAAGAGACGTTGATGTCATAGCCAACTTTTGCTACGATGTTTTCCATTTTAGCCCCAATTGAAGCTATCATAGCATCATCTGCTCTATACACAACACCACCAATTAAATACATGTCACTTCCTTTTAGATAATAACCTGCATCAATAGCATAAGATTGTTCCCAGAACTCTTCCTGCTGCATAACGAGTACCTTCGGAATAATATAAAGAAGTTCAGTTATATTAATTCTTGATCCAGCGTGTGCATAATACCTAATAGGTAATCGATTGTCTTGATCAAAAAAGGTTTCTTGTGGAGAGGTCAAATTAAAGGCTGAAATTCCAATAAAAGGATTTAATCTACTTTCTTGTTTAGCGTAGAAATACATAAATCCCGCATTTAAAACTGGTGTTAGCAAGGATTGCCCCGCAAATGATTCTTGCGCATCAATTGTTTGATTAAATTCTCCACCATTTGTTGTCGTGTATTGATTGTTATATGACAACAATTTATATTCAATGGTTTTTTGTGTAACACCTCCTTGAATTCCAAAGGAAATATTATTGTTCTTACGTCTGTCAATAGCAGTGGTATAGGCAGCAGAAACTGTTCCTTGCAAACTATTAAAGTTTCCAATCCCTGCTCTGAAGTTAGATATTTGTGCCCCAAAGCCCCACTTTTTAAGTGGCATATCAAAACTTATGAGTCCTGTTTGATAAGGTCTGAAGTTGACAGCTTTCCATTGTGTTCTATATTGTCCGTGAAGCCTCCAGTTACCCTTAAAAACACCTGTTAATGCTGGGTTTAAAAACAATGGAGCTGCATCGTACATTGATAAATGTGCATCTTGTGCTTTAGAAGTAAAGCATTGAAAAATGACAAATAATATTAAAATTGATTTTTTTATCATCATTATCTCATTAAGGTTACATCACCTGATTTTTTAATTACTTTATCATTAGCAAGAGTGACAACGAAAGTCCAAGTGTAAACTCCTAATGGAGCATTTTGATCATTGTATGTACCGTCCCAACCAATTAATGCGTCGTTGGATGTAAAAATCAATTCACCCCAATTATTATAAATCTTAAATACAACATCTTTAAATGGTCCTCCTCTAATTAAAAACACATCATTTTCTCCGTCACCATTTGGTGTAAATCCAGTAGGAAGTACCGGCGGTAATGCGATGTCAATAATTTTTTCGACAGAATCACGGCACCCATTATCGTCAGTAATTATTAGTAATACGTTGTATGAACCACCCTCGTCATAGTTATGAATTGGATTATTTGTGTTTGATGCTTCATTGTCACCAAAATCCCAGAACCAATCATTTATTTGATTCCCAGTAGATTCGTCAAAAAAGTTGACATTCTCAAGAACTAACGCTGGGTTAGGGTTAAATGTGAAGTCGGCAATTGGCGCAGCATTTACTGATAAATTCATTAAGGTGTCATCCGTACAGCCCAATGCTGTTGTAACGGTTAATGATACTGTTTGCAATCCAGTGTTATTATAAGTATAGGTTGGATCTTGATCGTTTGAAGTACTAGTTCCAAAATCGTAAAGCCAAGTTGTAATTGAACCATTAGATAAGAATGATAAATCATTAAAAACAACAGGAGTGTTTTCGCATAGTACTGTTGGTTCGAAATTAGCAATTGGAACAGGGTTCACTAACACAGGAATTGAAATTGTGTCGTAACATCCATTACTTCCTCCAGCTATCAGAGTTGCATTATACGACCCATCACCTAAATATGTGTGCGTAGGATTTTGTGCAATTGACGTAGTCGCATCTCCAAAATCCCAATCCCAAGTGGATATTGTTCCTGAGGTTGTAGTAGATAGGTCTGTAAATACCGAGTTTTCACCATTACAGGCATCTGTAGCGCTAAAGTTTGCTATAGGTGATGGTTTAAAGGTTATCGTTAAACCATCGTTAACAGGTGGACAACCAAAAATACTTTCTGATGTTAATATTAAATTAACTGACCCCATAGTTACATCATTTGAAGAAGGTATATAGTTCGTAACTGTAAAGTTATTCCCAGGGTCGAATGTACCAGTTCCCATTGTCGACCATGTTCCAGAAGTATTAAATCCTGTAATAACCCCGTTTAATGGAACAATTTCATTGTTACAAAAATCTAAACTTAAACCCGCTTCAACTGCAGGAGGGTCTATAAAGTGAATTCGTAATGAGTCTCTTAATATTGGACAAATTCCTGCGTTAGATTCTAGGAATACATCGATAAATCCTGCCGTAGTATCAAGTGATGATATATTGTATTGTGTATTTATCGTTCCCGGAGCAACAATACTTCCAGCACCGTTTGTTGTTGACCATGTTGGGCTGTACCCAAATGAGATTGTACCATCCAAATCTAGTACATTAAGGTTTGAACAAATTGAATCATTTGAAAGAATTGAAACAGCAGGTGGGTCTAAGAATGAAATGTTAATTATGTCTTGTTCAGCCAAACAAGCACCATTATTCGTAGAAGTAAGAGTTAATTGAATTGATCCTGCTGCTGTATCACTCGAGCTGACATTATAGGTCGAAATTGGAGAAGCCGCAGTTGGCGAAAATGCACCACTACCAGTCGTTGTCCATGCACCCGTTGTTGTTGCGCCAGAGACACTTCCACTTAAGTCAATGGTGTTAACGCTTGAGCATAATACAAGGCTTGCACCTGCAGAGACAATTGGTGATGGTGTAAATCGTATCACGACTGAATCAACATGATCTGGGCAGCTAAATAAACTTCCGGCAGAAGTTAAATAGAGAATAACACTATCTGCATCGATATCCGTAGGCGAAGGCGTGTAGGTTGTTGTTAAACTTCCTGGATTACCAAAAGCTCCACCCGGACCTCCAGTCCAACCTGCTCCAGCTGCGAAAAGTACAGATCCTGAAATTGGTATTGCTCCAATATTATTTTTACAATAACTACTATCAGAACCAGCTTCAACACTTGGTGACTGAATAAAAGTTACAATCATTGTATCTGTAATAGGCTCACAGTTACCTGTTGATGCTAAGACAAAAGATAATGTTCCTTGACTATAATCACTCGGACTTGGGTCGTAAGTTGTTACAAGGTTCGTTGGGTTATTTAATGTTCCAGTTCCATTTAAAACAGTCCATTCTCCAGTTGTTGTTCCTCCTGTAACACTACCTGTCAAATCAATGAAAGGCTCACCATTACAAACTGTTACATCTGAACCTGCATCTGTTATAACTTTACGATGAAATGATGACAAATAGTGATATAAACATCCAGTCGTTGGTCCACCATTGATAACACCTAATGAGAAAAATCCTGAAGAATTTGTGATCGTATACTGATTTCCAGGAGCGATGTCTCCAACGGCATAATCGATTTGCGTACCAACCCAACCAGGCATTCCAGGAACAGGATTAAATACACCTGCAGGAATTGTTCCAGGTCCTGGAGTTATTGTAAATGCAGATTCATCACCAGATTCACATAAAATATTTAATAAAAACTGTTGCGAATTATTTCTAGAAAGTGAAACTTCATCAGATCCCGCACAGTTTAAAGGAGGTAAAATTGCCATTCCAAGTTCACAACCATATCCAGACATATGAACAACATAAACCGGTTTGTCTGCTCTTACTGAAGTTAATAATTGATCAATTGAATATTGCATTGTTTCACCTTGGTTCATCAATTGAATAGTTGTTGCACCGTCATCAACGGTCACGGTAGTAAAGTTTTCTGCTGCTATGATAAAAATAGATTCATTCGATCCAGGATTTAAAAAGCCTTTATTTACGATGTAATCATTACCTATCACGTCAGTAGGTACAATTTGATCTCCCATAAGGTCAAAACATCCACCACCTCCAGATGGGTTTACTGAATCATCATTAATGGTTACTGAAACTGGTTTATCCGAAAATACGATGGATCCACTTAAACTCGAACCAGGATTACTTGTTGTCATTACAACGTTTTCACAGGTATAAACATTTCCAGCAAATGGAAGAAAAACGGAATAAGTGATATCAGCTGGATGACCTACAACATCACAATTTGGCTTTATAAAGACAGTGGTATTATCTTCCGTTGCAATGACAGAAAAATACTGGCGAGGATCTGTCACGATTCCGTCACCGTTACGGTCATTCGTAAGATCACGATTGTTCCAGATTGTTTGAAACGGTGTTACGAACTCCGTTCCCATACCGTTTTGTCCTTTCAGCGAATATGTTTCAGGGTTATTAGGTGTTCCTGGTGTAATTGTAATTAAATCAGAGATAAAATCATATACAACAGTTATTAATTCATCAGATGTTATCTTAAAACCACTCGTTAACACAGCATCTGCAGGCTTGCTTTCGATCTCATTAACTTTATGACTCATAGGTACATTTGCCAATGAGTTGGCAGGCACAAAAAACGATGTATCATAACCCAATGCAGGCAGCTGTATTCTTACATTTGCTGGGTTATTGAATGTTGATATTCTATAAGCCATCTGGGTGTTTCCATCATGGTCAGGTGTTACCCACGGTGCGGCAAACCAAAAAACAGTGTCAATTTGGGCTTGTACCTTTGTAAAACTGATCTTGAATAAGAACAGTAGAATAATAATGTATTTCAAAAATTTCATGATATGAATTTTTATTTTTTATCTTTTTCCATGTTATCCTTCATTTCATCAAGGATACTATTATTTAATTTATCGTCTTCTTCCTCTAGGGTTGGTTTCTCTTTTGTTAAATTAAATGATAAAACAATCTCGTGAGATCCTGATTGATAGTTGCTTAACTTAGATAACACATAATCAAAACCATACCCAACAGTTAGTCTGTCTTTTAAATTGACGCCAACAGAAACCCCAGCGGCATCATCTGTTTTATATAAAACCCCAATCCAAAATTTATTGTTAAATGTTCCTTTAAGCATCCCTGTTATTTGATATGGAACAGGCTGTGTATACTTAAACATCACACTTGGTTGAAGCTCGAAGTTTTTCTTCTTAAAGAGAATGTTATAACCTGCAATTCCGTTAAAATGAAAATCAAGATTGCTGTTATAACTTGTAAATCTTATTTCTTTACCTAAAAGGTGATGTACGGAACCCATAATAAAGAATTTGTCTGAATAAAGGTTAAATCCAGCAGAGGCATCCAATGCGTTGGCAGAATAAACAGATCCAGTTAAAACATCATCCCCTTGGTCAGCTAAAACTGCATCATAAAGTTTAACACGATATTGCATGTATCCAGGCTGAATACCAAGTCCAAGCTTCATTTTTTCACTTAGCTTGAAATGATGTGCATAGTTTATTGAAAATGTCGTGGATTGCGTGATTCCAACTTTTTCTGAAAGCAAAGAAACACCATAACCCATTTTACCTTTGTTTTTAACTGAACCATAGAAATTACCCATCAATAAATTAGGGGCTCCATCAAAGCCAACCCATTGATTTCTATAGCTTATGTTAGCAATGTGGATGTTTTTACTTCCTGCAATAGCCGGGTTGTAATAAACATCATTCAATAAAAAATTTGAATATGTACCGCGTTGTTGACTGTATGAGTTAAAGCCAAAAACGAATATGCTTAGTATTAGTAGAATGAGTTTCATTAATCTTTACTTTTTAACACTAGAATAGTTCCCTTAAATAATTCTTCATTTCCACCACCTTCATTTAAGTCGATGATGTAGTAATACGTTCCATCCGGAACTAGTTCATTGTTGTATGTTCCGTCCCAAGGAATTTCGTAACCCTCCGACTCAAATATTAACTGTCCCCATTCATTGAAAATGGTAACTATTGCATTTGGGTATAGCAGTTTTAAAAATTCTAACTTCCATACGTCATTCTTATTGTCATTATTTGGGCTAATTGCATTTGGTATTAAAGTACTAATTTCAGTAGTAACCGTATTGATAACGATTGATTGAGAGGTGCTGTCTGAACAACCTAAAGAACCAGTAGAAACAAGTGAGACAATGTATGTTCCATTGCTGAAATATGTATTTGATGGATCTTCTAAAATAGAAGTGTTGCCATTTCCAAAGGTCCAAGAATAATCAATGGAATTTGTTGATGTATTTATAAAATTAAATACAGCTCCGATGTTTAGACCATTGTTTGTGTTATATGAGAAGTCTGCTACAGGTAAGGATGGAACATTTAACACTTGTGTTATGGTGTCATAACAGTCGTTAACTGTCCCTACAATGTGAGTAATTGTATAGTTTCCGTTTGTAGAAAATAGCTGTGTAGGATTTTGAGTTGCAGTATTTCCCTGACCTCCGAAATCATAATACCAATAATCTATAGGATCTACACTTGAAGTAGATTCATCTGTAAAATCAACTATAACTTGATTGTTAGGGCATGCTGAGGTGTATGAAAAGTTTGCTATCGGTAATTCAAATACTTCTACTTGTTTTACAACAGTATCAGAACATCCTGCTGTTGTTGAAACAATTAATTCAACATCATATGTGCCAGAATTACTGTATAAATGAGTTGTATTTTGAGTAGATGCCGTTGTTAAATCTCCAAAGTCCCACTGCCAACCATTTATAGTTCCGTAACCAGGTAAAGAAAAGTTAGTGAAGATTGATCCATCATACAAGCATTCTTCCGTAAAGTTGAAATTTGCAAAAGGTGGTGCTATAAAGGTGATCTGGACATTGTCTGAAACGTCAATACAACCGGGATTATTCGTTGAAGTTAATGTTAAGAAAAGAGTTCCATTTGAGATTTCAGTTGCTGTTGGTGTATATTGGGTAACTAAATCAGTATTAGATGGCGCGTAGCTGCCTGATCCACCAGACCAAATTCCAGTAGTTGTTGCGCCACTAACGATTCCATTTAAATCTATGGAAGCATTATTTGTACATTCAAGGGAGTTTAGTCCAGCGTCAACAACCGGAGATGGAGTAAAGATCACACGGACACTATCGTATTCAACAGAACAGTTGTCATTTGAAGTAGATTCTAGTGTAATTAGGATCGATCCTGCATTAAGGTCTAGCGGACTTGGATTGTAAGTAGAGTTTAGTGTTAAGTTGTCTGGAGAAAAGATTCCACTCCCAGTTGACGTCCATTTACCTGTAGATGTAGCTCCAGAAACACTACCATTTAAGGTTACTAATGCATTGTTTTTACATACATAAACAGTATCAGGTCCTGCATCTACAACCGGTGGAGGTGTAAAAGTTATCTCCATAGTGTCTGTTTCTGCTTCACAAGAACCAAAATTGGTTGAGGTTAAAACGAGCTTTACGCTTCCTGCGCTAATATCTGTTGCACTTGGCTCATATACAGCATTTAGTGTCGTGTTGTTTGGATTGAAGTTTCCAACACCTAAAGTTGACCAAATTCCTGTGGATGCTCCTCCTGTAACGGAACCGTTTAGTGAAGTATTCGGAGCGTTTTCACAAACAGATTGATCAGCTGATGCAGAAACAATCGGAGCTGGTTCAACGGTCAGAATTATAGTATCCTTTTTTATTGGACATGGTCCTGTTGAAGTTAAGATTAATTTGATTGGAGATATTAGTGTGTCAAGAGGACTTGGCACATACTCATTAATTAATGAATTTGTTGGATTTGTAAATGATCCAAAACCCGTGTTGCTCCACAAGCCAGTTACTGTTCCTCCTCCTACTAACCCATTTAAAGGAATTGAAGTGTTCGCACAAATTGAAGAATCATTACCTGAACTCACAAATGGATATGATGAGAATTCTGATAAATATCCATATGCACTTCCAGATCCATTATTGCCTGAGATAATCCCCAATCCAAATATGTCACCATCATTTGTGATTTTGTTATATGAGTCAACAGGAACTTCGGTTGTGTTAAAATGTATTTGAGCAACTTTGAATGCGCCACTTGTTCCTGGGACATCTGTAAATGCAGTACTTGGGATTAAAGCCGGATTTCCATTTAATTGAAATTGATTTTCAAATCCAGAGCGTGTATATAAAGTAACACCTAATGAATCAGTTGAAGATCTTGTAAACGCAGTTTCATATTTCCCAGCACAAAATAGATTTGGAACCTGAGCGGCACTTAATTCACAACCATATCCTGAAACATGTAAAACATATACTGGTTTGGAACATTTAATGTAATTAAAAGTGTCTGTAATAGGTAGCTCATAAGTTTCTCCCCAATTTATTAATCCAGTTGTAGTTCCTGTATTGTTAATTGTAATTGAAGTTCCGTTTTGTGTTCCCAAGATGTAAACACGATCAAAGGTACTTGTCCCTTTATGAATTATATAATCTTTTCCAGCGTAATCAGAACTTGTAATTTGATCACCGATTGAAGTTTGACATCCACCGTTAGTTAAAGCTCCGGAAAAAAGCGTTACCGAAACAGGCTTGTTAGATGATACAATAGACCCTGCTAACGTTGACACTCCTGATACGTTCATATCTCTAGCGCTATAAGTCTGTCCTTGATTTAAAATTACAGAAAAAGTTACATCCTGAGCGTGGCCGGTTATTGCCGTCCTTGGTGTTATAAGAACCGTAGTATTGTCTTCAGAAGCGACAACATCAATAGAGGAGAATGAGGCTGGAGCCGTTACTGAATTGTTCCAAAAAGTTTGAAAAGGGGTGTAAAAATTATTCCCTAATGCTTTATTTCCCTTTAGTGTGAACATTTCTTTATTCGAAACGTGATTTAATTCAAAATAGGCACTAATTAAATTTGTTGAAGTAATTTTTATTCCATTATTAGAAACCGCGTTTGCTGCTGGACTTTCTATATTTGCAAGAAAGGGAGTCAAATCAACACTTGAATTCGTGTTTGCGGGAACGTTAATATTTATAGGCGTAAATCCACCGTTTGCAGGCAATGAAATGGTAATGTCCGCATCATTATCGTAAGATAAAAATCGAAGAAAAATTGGATTATCGCCTGCGGCTGATGAGATTTCTGGCGCTGCAAACCAAAAAACAGTGTCAATTTGTGCCTTCGCATTTGAATTAAAAAAGATGAAAATGAAAGCTATAAAAAGCCTTGTTAAATTCCTCATTACTAGTGATTATAGGTAGTATAATAGTCAATCAA
>Ga0102899_1000194_pt1 | contig 26832 bp, 20 predicted proteins | sample Colrivmeta1555B3_FD_78455 | JGI IMG/M metagenome (GOLD analysis project Ga0102899, IMG submission 78455) | Estuarine microbial communities from the Columbia River estuary - metaG 1555B-3 | ecosystem: Environmental > Aquatic > Marine > Intertidal zone > Estuary | place: USA: Columbia River... | reverse complement strand
GTCAATTAACTCAATTGAAATTAGTGTTTTAATTTCTCCGAAGTTTGGATTGTTTATTAGGTAGGAAAGTTCTCCTTTTTGAAAGGTGTTGTCTCCCTCAATAGACGAATTTGGAGCGATTGTGAATCTGCGTATATTTTCCTTATTAGATTCGCATCCTTCACACCCATACGAGAAATTCATAGCTAATTGTATGTCTTTAACTATTTCGTTTGAAGTGTTGTTTTCAATTTTCAAAAAGAGGTATGAAAGCGGCTGCTTTAATGGTCCGACTTTTACGTCTTCTTTTCGAATTAACATCGTTAACTCACTTGATTGAGATATAACATTCCAGTTGCTCGTTATTTCATTAGTGTTTAAACTTTCCTGCGCGAAGGAATTAATACCGCAAAAGATGCATATAACTAGAATAAGCAAATGATTGCATTTAATTTTTTTCATAAAAATAGGCATGAGATACACATATTGTAAAGTCAACTTTAAAATTTGACGAAGCAATATTATAACTAATTTTTATTAGTTTAATCTAAACGTTAAAATTTGAACTTATTTTAAGATTCGATTATCTTTTAATATCGCTTTGTTTTTATTGGCTAATTGGCCACAAGCAGCATCAATGTCTTTTCCACGACTTCTTCTAACGTTAACGATTAAATTTCTTTTTTCAAGAAAAGCTGCAAAATTATCAACTTTAGCAGTATCCGCTTGCTGAAAAAAGCCATCGTCAATTGGATTGTATTCGATGATGTTGATTTTACATGGGATGCATTTTGCAAATTCTGCGAGTTCTTGTGCATCTTCTAAAGAATCATTAAAATCTTTAAAAATAATGTATTCAAAAGTGACTCTCGTGTTTGTTTTTTCGTAGAAATAGATCAATGATTCTTTTAAAGTTTCTAGATTGTTGGAATCATTAATTTCCATTATCTCACTTCTTTTTTTATCATTGGCAGCGTGAAGAGAGAGAGCTAAGTTGAACTTAACTTCATCATCACCTAATTTGCGAATCATTTTTGCAATTCCAGCAGTAGAGACCGTTATTCTCTTTGGTGACATCCCAAGTCCTTTTTCAGAAGTAATTAACTCTACCGACCGAAGCATGTTTTTATAATTCAGTAGCGGTTCCCCCATCCCCATATAAACGATGTTTGTTAGGGAGGTGTTGTATTTAGATTCTGCTAAGTGTTTTAAATGAGCAACTTGATCAACCATTTCACCAGCGTTTAAGTTCCGCATTAATTTTAGCTTTCCGGTTGCACAGAATTTACACGCTAGGCTACATCCAATTTGTGATGAAATACATGCTGTTGTTCTACTAGAAGTTGGGATTAAAACACCTTCAACTACTTTGTTCTTATCGACTGTGAAAGCACATTTAATTGTTTTATCTGAACTTATTTGTTGATCAGTTAATACAATGTGGTCAATAAAGTAGTGATTTTCGAGATTATCTCTTAACTCTTTAGAAAGGCTTGTCATTTCCTCGAAAGTCTTTGCATCCTTTTGCCAAAGCCATTCAAAAATTTGTTTTGCTCTAAATTTTTTCTCCCCAAGATTGAGGATATCATTTTCGAGTTCTCCTAATTCTAATTCTCGTATGTTTACTTTATTGGATACCATTAATTACAAAGGTAAGTGAAATTAAAGATTGAGAAAACTATTATTGCTCGATAATCGACAGAACTTGTGCCAAAATTTCTTTTTTCGAATCACTTGATGAAGCAATACCATATCTTTCGACGTCTATTTTCTGAAATATTTCCTCGATGAGTGGTATTTTATGATCTTCATGAGCGTTTTTCAAATAACCGAAGATTTGTTGTCGATTTTGAATCTTTTCAGTGGCTAAATTCATTATAAGTTCGAAATGTAATAAAATAGTTTTTTCAATGTTAGCGTAGAAAAGGTCATTTTGATTACTTACAGCCTCAATTTTAATTTTTGAGATTAATGATGAGAGCTCTTCTGATTTGTTTTTCAGATTGTTTGAATTTGACTCTTCTGGTTTTTGAGCAGGTTTCTTTTTTCTAATTATCAAAAGGAATATAAAGCCAATTACAGGTATTGAGCTCCAAAGAAGTATTTTTTTGAAAAAAGTTCCCTCCAACAAATTACTGTTTTCAGGAATCTTGGTGGAAATTAATTCTGTCTGGTTTGAATTGTTCGATTTTTTTGAATGAACAATGTATGCGTCGTTCTTCTTTGTATTAACAATGTGTTTTGTAGAGGCTATTTCTAAGTAGAGTTCTTTATCAATGTCGAAATAAGAAATAGCAGTTGATGGTATTGTTAATTGCCCGTGTTCAGAAACTTGAAGATTATATTTAAACGTAACACTACCATCAGCTCCATGAGTTCCAATGTTGTAATTTTCTTCAATAATTGGATCACCATAAATACTAAATCCTTTTGGTAAATTTAAGACAGGATTAGTAAGGTTTTGAAGATTTCCTACACCCGATATCGTTACTTGAAATAGAATGACATCGCCTTGATTAATTTCTGAATTATCAATAGAAGTTTCAATTTTAAACTTTCCAACTCCTCCAATAAAGTTTTTAGGAGCATTGGCTGGTAAAGGTTTGATTTTTATGATTAATCCATTAGATGTTATTGGAAAGCTTTTATGACCTTGATGGAGATTTAGTGTGAATGGATCGATTTGAAATTTGCCAATACCATCTGGGAAGACAATGTTTTTATCATAAGAAAAAGTATAATATCTTTTACCTTTAAATCGTTCTTCAGATACTTTAATGTTGTTCGTGTGTCCAATCTGATTTTTCTTAACAGTGCTATTTAAATCATAAGATTGATAACCACTAATATGGCTAGGATCATATTGAGCATATATTTTGGCGGCAATTAATACTGGTTCTCCTTCAAATATTTCTGATTTGTTCGATTCAATAACACCAAATGCAGGGTCATTCAATTGTTTATTAGAAACTCCTGTAGTTGTCATTGGGGTTTTTGACCCTACATTTATAGTTACAGTATTAGAGGGGTATACTTTGTTTCCCGCTTTCACATATGCTGGTCCAATTTTATAGTTACCAGATTTTGTAATGATACCTGTATAAGATGTAAATATTGTAGTTGTTACGGTACCAGTATTATGGTCCATAACTTGGTTTGAACCTTGACTAATTCCATAATCTTGGATGTAAGAACTCGGTAGGTTGTCAATGTCTAATTCTCCTTGGACAGTCGATGTAACGGTGATATTAAAAACTTCACCAACTTCAACGTCATTTGAAGATACGGATAATTCGACTTTTTTGTTTTGAGAATAACAAAGTCCAATTGTTAAAAGGCAATATGTAAATAAATAAAATTTCATTACCAGTCTTTCCCTGAGATTGATCGTTCACCTCCACCTTTCACACCAGTCATCTTCCTTTTGGTCTCGGCTTCTTTTTTCATTAAATCGTCAAGCATTTTATCTACAGCCTTGTTTGGGAGTGTTCCTTGCTTTTTGTCTCCATCCTCTCCATCATTATTTGGGTTTTGTTTTGATTGGTTTTTTTTAGAGGAATTGGAGTTTTTTGGAGCTTGTTTTTGTTGATTTTGCTGAGATGATTTTTGATTGTTTTGTTGATCTTGGTTTTTATCCTGTTGATTTTTCTTTTTGGATTGTTCGTTCTTAAGCTTTTTTACAGCTTTTGATAAATTATAACGTGCTTCTTTATCATCGGGATTTATGCGCAGTGCATCTTTATAGGAGTCAACAGCACCTTGGTAATTTTTCGATTTCATCCTTGAATTCCCTGTGTTGTAATGATTTCTAGCTTGTTGTTTTTCATTACTTAACTTAGAATTTGCTTCTTGGTAAATTTGTTCAGCCTTTTCAAAATCCCTTTTTTTATAGGCTGTTTGGCCCATTTCTTCATTTAAATCAATACCGTCAATGTTTTTGTTTTGAGCAGATTGATAATAGCGCATTGCTTTATCATAATCTTTCGCATTGTATGCTTTCCTGGCCTCCATTAAAGAATCCCGCCATTCTTGTGAGAAGCCGGTAATTGATATTAAACTCAAGAATAATAAACCTAAAAGTCTCATATTTAATTCTTTTTCGAGATTAAGTTTTTAAAGTTTGATTCCCATAGCATAAAGGAAATAAAACAAATAATAGCAACAGAAAGAGGTAATTGATAACGCTCTTCTTTAATATCGAACTCTAAATTATCAATTTTAACTCGTTTCATATGGTTAATTTGTGTTAATAAAACAGAAAGGTCTGGAAATTCACTAGAACTTATGCTAGCTGTTCCGTTTCCTGATTGAGCTATTTTTTGAATGAAACGCTTATCTAATTTAGAAACAACGGTCTTCCCTGAAGCTGTTGTTTTATAGCCTAATTCAGGTCTTTCAGGAAACTTTGGGATTACACCACCTTTGTCTGTTCCGATGCCCATTACACTTAATTGAATGTTTAGTTCGTTTAATTCTTTTAGAGATGTAGAAGGCGCAACTTCATGATTTTCACCATCAGTGATAAGAATGATTCCTTTTGAGCACCTTTCTTTACTAAACATCTCTGCACTGGTTGTTATAGCAGCGTCGATGTTGGTGCCTTGACTAGTAATCATATCAGTTGAAATTTCATTGATGAATAACTTAGCAGCAGAATAATCTCGAGTGATTGGCAATTGAACAAATGCGCTATTTGCAAACAAGCAAATTCCAATTCTTTCGCCATGTAGATTGTTGATCAGCTCAATTACGGCTCTTTTAGATATTTCAAGCCGTGATATTTCAGGTGAGATATCTTTCACATTCATTGAATTACTGATGTCTAAAGCAATCACTAATTCTAACGTTTCAGCAGTTCCAGTAACTTTTTTACTTCCAAAAACAGGTTGAGCTAGCGCAATGATTAAAAACACAACAGCATTTCTGATTAATAGGTATTTTATAAAACCAAAAGTTCGATTTTGAGTTCGTACGAAAGACTTTAATGTTCTAAAGTGGATTCCTTCAGTGAATTTTTCTTTTCGCCAAAAATGGTAGATGTATATCGCGAAAAGAGGCAGTAAAATAATCAGAGCATTCAGTCGATTCGGAAATTTGTACATTAATCCAGAAGAAGTGAATGATTGAATTACAAAAGTGTATAACATCCAAAAGACAAGCTCAAACAAAAGAATGAATAGCACGAATTTAAACGTCTTATTTTTGCTTAAATTAATCATCAAGTCTGAAAATTATTTTATTTGAAACCCAGGTAATTATGATTAAAACAAAGGCCCAGTTTAAAAATGCTGTTGGAGTTGGTGGGGGATCTGATTTAAATTCTTGATCTTCTATTTTTCGTTTTTCGAGTTTTTCAATTTCATTGTAAATTGATTTGAGACTTTCTTCATTTGTTGCTCTAAAATATTGTCCATTTGTTTTCGCAGCAATTTTTTGAAGTGTCACTTCATCAATTTCAACTTCCATTTTACTGTAGTAGGATCCAAATGGAGAATTAACGAGTGTTGATGCTTCGCCAGTGCTTCCAACTCCAATTGTATATACTCGGATGTTTTTAGCTTTTGCAAGTTCTGCAGCTTCAAGTGGTGTGGGCTCAGCTCCACCATCAACACCATCAGTTAGCAGAATAATAACCTTAGAAGCAAGACTGTCACTCCTAAGTCGCGCAACAGCTGTGCCTAAACCAACCCCAATTGCTGTTCCTCCTCCAATAAAGTCCCCATTTATTAAATCGATTTGGTTTTTTAGTATTTGGTAATCAAGCGTTGGAGGGCAGGCGGTAAAAGCTTCTCCAGCGTATGCTACTAATCCAATTCGATCTCCTTTTCTTCCATCAATAAATTCTTTGGCTACCTTTTTTGACGCTTCTAGTCGATTAGGGACAAAATCTTGAGCCATCATGGAACCCGAAACATCCATTGCAATTACAATGTCTATTCCGTCTTTAAATTCTTTTTGATAATCATCATGTAGCGACCAGTGGAATGGTTTTGCCATCGCTATGATTAACAATGTGGCAACCAAACAATAACTTAGAATTGAAACTTCTCTGAATCGAATAATCCACGTTGAACCTAATGATTTTTGCGAATCAATATTTCGGGAATATTTTATTGAACCGCCTTTTTTTCGTTCTAAGACGAATAGAATAATAGCAAGCACAGGTACTAAGCAAAGTAACCACAGCCAATTAGGTGCGAAAAATTCATATTCCCAGAAGCGGATATTCCAATTATTCATCGTCTTCAATTTCTAAAGGACTAGTTTCTGCCACAATTTGTTTTGCAAGTGTTGAGGTTTTTAAAATCCCGAGTTCATCTGTTTTTGAATTAGCAAATTTTATTAAATCAGACATGGCTAAAATTCGAACAATGACATCAACAGTCTCTGCATTAAGACCTTTCTGTATAAGCAATGTCTTTGCTTGGTTTGTGGTACATTCTAACAAAGAGATTTCATACCTTGAAGTTAGGTAGGACCTGAGAATAAATGACAATTCAATGAAATGCTCTTTCAGTTTGTCCTTTTCCCAAAGTCTTTCATTTTCAAGAGCTTCAATGGCCCAAAGAGTTCGTTGTTTGAGTGATGTGATTTTTATCGGTGCAACTTCTTTTGTCTTTCTTTTTCTGAAATAGTTAAATGCATAGATTAACAAGAAAATTGGAAAAGCAATCAGCCACCACCAGTTCTTCTTAGCGAATTCTTTAACTTTAATTGCGACTGTTTGTTCTGGTAAATCGACAAAACTTTCTCTAATATCAAATAGTTCGGTTCCTTTCTTATCTTGTTCGAATAAAACAGTCAGTGTTAAATCTTTAAAAGAGTAGGATAAGCCATTTATGCTAACAGAAGGACCTTGAATTAAATACTTACCGGTGTCCCAAGCTACAACTTCATATTTGCCAGACCAATTTTGGTATTGTCCATCAAAGAATGAAGAATCTTTGAACTCACTTATTATTTCAAGTAGACCATTTTCCTTAGTTAAAGAGTTTGAAACAAATAAACGAGTTTTTATTTCATCTGTCTTAGCATGAAAGTTTATTGAATCGTTTTGTTTTGTTCTTAGGGAATAAGTCAGAAAAATTCGTTCACCCAAAATAGCTTTATGAGTAGACAAAGAGGCATCTAATTCTTGCCCAATCGTAAACATTGAAATTAGAATAAAAACGTATGCAAGCTGTTTCCTCATCTGTTTTGAAAAAGTTTGACGAGTGGTTTTACAATATCTTCATTCGTAGAAATTGAAACGAAATCGATGCCAGATTTACTAAACCCCTTGTTTAATTTTTCTTCATTAGCTAAAAAGTTTTCTAAGTGATTCTTTTTAGCGAATAATGAATTGGTATTAACCCATGTAGTTTCGTTTGATTCTGCGTTAAAGAGTTGTACAATCCCAAGATTGGGCAATTTAGTTTCTGCTTCATCAAAAAGTCTAATTGCTATCATGTCATGTTTCTTTCTTGATATTTTCATTCCTTCCATAAAATCGTTTGAATCCATGAAATCACTTAACACAAAAGAGATGCAACGTTTTTTTTGAGTGTTTCTGAAAAACTTTAAGCCTTCATTAATGTTTGTTTTTTTACTCTTTGGCTTTAGCTCAATTAATTCTCTAAGAATAATTAGAGCGTGTTTTTTTCCTTTTCCAGGCGGGATGTATTTTTCAACTTTATCAGAAACAAATATTGCTCCAATTTTATCATTATTACTCAATGCCGAAAAGGATAGAATAGCTGCAATTTCAAGTGCTATATCTTTTTTTGTTTTTTCTGAAGTGCCAAAATCTTCTGAACCTGAAACATCAATTATAAGCATAACACTTAATTCACGCTCTTCGTCAAAGACTTTGACATATGGTTCATTAAATCTTGCGGTTACATTCCAATCAATAGTTCTTACTTCATCTCCTAAGTTATAATCCCTAACCTCACTAAAAGTCATTCCACGGCCTTTAAAGGCAGAGTGGTATTCACCAGAGAAAATATGTTTGGTGAGTCCCTTTGTTTTTATTTCCAAAAGGCGAATTTTCTTTAAAAGTTCAGTAGTATCCATTTTAAGGTACCTCTACTTTATTAAGAATTTTTGTTACAATATCACTTGCTGAAATATCTTCAGCTTCAGCTTCATAAGTAAGGCCCATTCGATGTCTTAAAACATCAGGTGCAATCTCTCTAATATCTTCAGGGATAACAAACGCTCTTCCTTGAAGGAATGCATGTGCTTTACCTGCAAGTGCTAAATTAATAGACGCTCTTGGGGAGCAGCCAATTGAAATCATAGGGGTTAAAAATCCGAGGCCGTATCTTTCAGGTTCTCTTGTCGCAAACACGATATCAACGATGTATTGCTCAATTTTTTCGTCCAAGTATACTTCTTTGACTAAAGCTCGGCATCTTTGTATATCGTCTGCTTTAATTACTGGATTTATTTTCGACAAGCCTTCTTTACTTACATTAGATCGAATAATTTGACGTTCTTCTTCTTTTGTTGGGTAGCCAAGAAATACTTTTAACATGAATCGATCTACTTGTGCTTCAGGTAGTGGGTAAGTACCTTCTTGTTCAATTGGATTTTGAGTTGCTAAAACTAAAAATGGATGTGGAAGTTTATGTGTTTCATCTCCAATTGTAATTTGTCTTTCCTGCATCGCTTCGAGCAATGCACTTTGCACTTTTGCAGGAGCTCTGTTTATTTCATCTGCCAATATGAAATTAGAAAAAATAGGCCCTTTTTTAACTGAAAATTCTTCGCTTTTTTGATTGTAAATTAGTGTTCCCGTAACGTCTGCCGGCAATAAGTCAGGAGTGAATTGAATTCTGCTGAAATCAACTGAAATGGCTTCTGATAATGATTTTATCGCTAGTGTTTTTGCTAATCCAGGGACACCTTCTAGCAAGACATGTCCATCTGCTAAAAGAGCAATTAAAAGGCGGTCAAGCATATATCCTTGCCCAACAATAACTTTACTTATCTCAGATTTAAGCATTGAAATTATTGGCATTTCAACTTTTATTTTTTCACTTAAAATTCTTAGGTTTTCAGCAGGCGTTAAACCGCCCTTGTTAAGGTCGTCCATGTTTTATAACTGTTTTCAAGAAGATATAAAGATAAGTTTAAGGCCTTGATTTTGCTGTTAATTAATGTTAACATTGTTAGTATCAAAATCAATGATTGATGGAAAAAAGACAATGTCAAGAATGCAAAATGAAAATTTCAGGAAGAAAGGATCAGAAATTTTGTTCAGATTATTGTAGAAATACGTTTAATAATCGACTGAATGAAGATGCAACAAAATACATTCGTAGAATCAATAATATTTTGAGAAAAAATAGAAGAATTTTAGATGGATTAAATCCAAATGGCAAAATAACTGTTGATGGAATTGTTTTAGCTGAGGAAGGGTTTAATTTCCATTATTACACAAATATCTATACAACTAAATCTGGTTCTCAATATTTTTTCTGCTACGAGCAAGGTTATGTAAAACTGGACAATGATAAATTTATGTTAGTACATAAACAAGATTATGTGAAGTGATTATTTGCCAGAATAAGAGACTTTATTTTTTTCAGTTTCGAAAAGGTCTACTGTTATTTGATATTTTTCATCAAATTGCTCACGTAAAATTCCCCAAATTACAAATGCGATATTTTCTGCGGTTGGATTTAAATTTTTGAAAGCATTACAGTCCAAATTCAAGTTCCTGTGGTCAAATTCATCAAGGATAAATTTTTTTATAATATCCTTCACAGTCTTTAAGTTTATTACCATGCCTGTGATTGGATCAATTTCACCTTCAATCCACACATCTAGTGTGTAATTATGTCCATGATAATTAGGATTGCTGCATTTTCCAAATACCTCCAAGTTTTTTTCATCGTTCCATTCAGGGTTGTGTAACCGATGGGCAGCGTTAAATGATTCTCGTCTACAGATTTTCATGATTATAGTGTTGGATTTCTAATGATAGATAATATAGTAACGTCATCCGTTTGATCATTTTGGCCGATCCATTTATCAAAGTCGTTTTCAAGAGTTGATTTTTGCTGATGTAGAGGTAATTTGGCATTTTCTTCAAAAGATACAAGTAGTTTTCTGAACGAGAATTTCTTGTCATTTTCTCCACCAAATTGATCCTGAAAACCATCTGTAAATAAGTACAGTTGATCTTCATCATTTAATGTTGTGAAACTAGTTTTATAAGATTCAAATCCAATATAAGGAGGATCTCCAATATGTTTATTGTCGCCTTTAAACATTGTAAATTGACCTTCGCTTTGAATCAGAAATCTGGAACCTGCACAAGCAAAAGACAGTTCATTGGATTTGTCATCTAGTACACATATGGTTATTTCCATTCCATCATTCACTAAATTAATGCCTTTTCCTTTAGGTAGGATGTCAATTAACCTGCGGTCTAGTTCGTTTAGAATTTTTCCAGGATCTGTAAATTGACCTTCATGTATGATGCTATTAAGAAGATTAATTCCCAATAAACTCATGAATGAGCCTGGAACTCCATGGCCAGTACAATCAGACAGTGCTAAAATAGTTTGCGAGCCAATTTTTTCCATCCAATAGAAATCTCCTGACACAATATCTTTCGGTTTATAGATGATGAAATGTTCTTTGAAGCATGAGGTAAGTACTCTTTCATGAGGCAGCAAGTTAAATTGAATTCTTCTAGCATAATTAATACTAGAGGTGATACTATCTTGCTGTTTCTGAATTAAAGCTTGCTGCGTTCTTCGGTTGCTTATATCTCTTGCTAAACAAATAAATCCACTAATAAATGATGTAGACCCAGGAGCAAATAGTGTAGTAACATGTTGGCCAATCCAAATAACATCGCCATTCTTTTTAAGAATCGGGAATTCTTTATAAGAGCTTTTTTCTTTGTTTTTAAAATGATGCAAATAGAATTTTGCTACATCCTCCCGATATTCCATTGGGATGATTTCTGTCATTTTCGCACCAATTACTTCTTCTTTTGTATAACCTAATTTGGTGTAACAAATGTCATTTACAAAAACAAACTCACCATTGATGCTGCATTGAACAATAAAGTCTTCTGCGTTTTGAACAAGAATTTCATAGGTGTTTTCAAGTTCTAATCGTTCAGATATATCTTGGCCAAGTATGACGTTTACATTTGAAGCAAATTCTTTAAAGGACCATTCAACCCATCTGACTTTATTTTCTTTGTTTACTAGAGGAGTTAAATATGTTTCTCCATCTTTAAAGTTATTCGTTATATCAAATTCTCTTTGTGAACCATCAAATGGAATAAATGAATTTAAATGAGATATGTGTTTGTTTATAATATTTGAATGGTCACTGTTGATGAATGAAGATATGTTTTCACTCGAATATGTAATCATTCCATTTTTATCGAATGCAATTGCAGGAATACTTCCTTTATTAATAATTGCAGAGATAAACATCATTTTTTCTAAAGAATCGAATCGTAAGTATGATGTGAAAATTATTAATCCTAGCATTACGATTATTGCAATGAAAAAGTATTCTTTAGGGTAAACAGGATTGTTAATTAGGAACGCGCAAATCACACTCAATCCTAAAGCACTAAATGCAAAAACGATAGTCGATTTTATGTTTCCTAGTATAAATGGTACAGCTGTAGAGGTAAGGATGATACCAATTAAATGAAATGGATGAAGGTGTGAAGCATACAATTCGTAATAGAATTGAGCAATTATTATGATAAGAGCAGTTATTAATAATTTGTTATAATGTTGTTTTGTGTTGTTATGCTTTGCATTTAAGGATAAAAAATAGATGGTTAATAGCGAAAAACCGATGATTATAGAGATGGCCAAGTGTAATTCAAGTTCAGGATGTAATAATGGGGCAATTATATTTGATCCGGTTGATGCGATAAACCCGAATAAAAGTAGGTTTGGTGTCATACGCAAATGCACAGAAGTATCCTTTGTATCTAATAGACGGTTCGTGTCAAATGCCTTATTGTATTTTAGTAACAGAATATTTAAAAATACAATTGAGATAATAGCAATAAGGATAAACCAACTTGATCTCCAATAAGGGCGATTAACTTTAAATTTATAATAACTTGGCTCGCTGAAATGAATCCCATCAAAAGAAGCTCGGCATTCAATTACGTATTCTCCATTTTCTAATCCTAAAAGTTCTATTTCTGATTTTTCTTTAAGAATAATCCAATCATTTATTAATCCTTTTACGCGATATGAAAATTGAATTTTACCACTTTTAGCATTGTTAACGTGAAAAGTGAATTTAAAATCATTTCCTGCTTTTCCAGAAGCAGCAATAGCATACTTTTTAATTATAGGGGAAATTTTACTTTCTGAATGAATTAATAGTTCTGTATTTATTAGGAACAAACCTTCAACCGTTCCTAGAAAGATCTGATTGCCTGAAGTGAATTGACAACGCATATTGGTTTCGTAGCCAAAAAAGCCAGATTGGTCATTGTATTGATCAAGAGTAACAGGTTTTCCGTCTGAATTAACATTAAGTATTGTAATTCCTTTATTTGTGCCAACAATTAAATTCCCTAATAAATCAGAACAAAGTGTGAAGAATAGGTTTGTATTGAAGTATTTTTTCCCTTCGAGGATAATGATTTTTCCTTTACTTGTGATTCCTACTATTCCCTTTTCAAGGGTAAACCATCTTGTGTTATGAATATCTTTTGTAGAAACGCCAGAATAGGTGCCAAGTTTATTATAATCTAGTTTGATTTTTGATATTTCATTTGTTCTAGAGTCAATTATGTATAAGCCGCTGTTTGTACCGAAAATTCTGTTTTTGTTTTCTAAAAATTGTGCAGAATAGAAGTGAGTTGGTACAACTATATTGTCTGATATTATTTGAGTTGTCTCTTTTGTCGATAGATTATGCTTAAAAAGCCCTTCATTAGCAACTCCAAACCACAAGATATCTCCTTCAGCTTTTATGAAGGTGATTGATTCATCATTTCTCAGAAAGTCACTAATAATTGAATTTGAGTTCAATAATTTAATTCCTTCACTAGTTGCTAAGTAATATTCCTTGTCAAATTCAGCGATGCCATATGTTCTGAAATTATATGATTCCTTTTGATTTTTTGGAGTGAAATTTTTAATAAAAGTCCCCTCGCCAATTATGCTGATAATGACATCTTTCTGTTTTGTTTTATAGATAAAACTAATATCTTGAGAAGAATATAATGGATCTATTTCTAGTTTAGTGAAAGGTTCTAATGATATTCTGTAGAGTCCTTTTTGCAATGATCCGATCCAAATTGTTCCATTTAAATCTGTGTATAATTGAGTCGGAGCTTCAATACTTGAGTCGTAATTATTGGGTATTATCTGAATCCCCAAGGATGAAATTTTATATAATCTAGATAAGTTGGATATCGCAATGATTTCTTTTGTAAGTATGTTTAAGCTGATGAATTTAATATCTTCACCCATTTCCAATTTAGAATCGAACATCGATTCTTGAAAAGAATAAACACTACCATTTTCATTAAAAACAATTTCAGTTAAATTTTTAGCGTCTTTTGAAAACAGCACCAATTTCCCTTTGTCAGACACACCAAAATCATATTTTTCAATCTTATTTTTTTGGACGCCTAACCATTGGTGAAGTGGAATACATTTGTCTTTTGAAATTACCAGTGAACCAGCATTCGTAAATAAGATTATCACATCCTCTATTTTTGTATGATGGTAAATCTCAAAGTTCGATTCTTTTTGGGTAAATATTTTTTTAATGTTATTTTTTGAGAACAAGAACAATCCATCTTTTGAAGCAAAGAATAATTTTTGATTTAGTTTGTAAATTCCAATTGATTCTGCACCATTAATACCTTTGTGAATGCATTGAATTTTATTAGTTTGGAGATTTATTTTATAAAATCCTTTGTATTTTGAAGCGAAATAGGCGTAATTACCTTCGGTAAATAACCCTTCATAGTGATGATTGTAGTCCCCTTTTTTTGAATTGATTTCTTCAAATGATTTTCCGTCAAATCGTATTAATTCTCCACCATCAGTTCCTATCCATAAATAACCGTCATTTGATTGAGAGATACAATTTATACTCGCCATATTTAGGCCGTCACGATGGTTGAAATTTTTATAGGTATATAGTTGAGCTCCAGAAAAGAAGCTATTTATAACTAATAAAATAAAAATTAAAAATTCTCTCAAGACTTAATAGGATTATTTGGCGTAACCAAAATAACAAAAAAACTGACTACTATGAATGAGAAATTACCCTAATCTGTTTAAGAATATTTTTGGCATTTAATTTTACATCTTTCATATCTTCTCCGCAAACAGTGATATGACCCATTTTTCTGAAAGGCTTAGTTGTTTTTTTACCATATAAATGCACATGAGTACTTTTCAGACTAAGCACCTCAGTTAATCCTTGATAATTAACAAGCCCATTATGGCCAGGCTCTCCAATCAAATTGATCATCGCTCCTTTTTGTATAGCACTTGTATCGCCCATAGGGAAATTCATGACGGTACGAAGGTGTTGTTCAAATTGTGAAGTCACATTGCATTCAATCGTATGGTGTCCACTATTGTGCGGTCTTGGGGCTATCTCATTTACGAGTAATGTTCCTTCTTTTGTTAAGAAAAATTCAACGGCAAGAATACCAACCATTTCTAGGCTGTCAATAATTTGCATTGCAATTTTCTTGGCTTCATTTTCTATGCTTGAATTGATTTCTGCAGGAGAGAATAAAAATTCCACCAAATTGGCATCATTAAACTCGCATTCAACCGATGGGAAAACTGATTTCTCTCCGTTTTCATTGCGGGCAACAATAATACTTAATTCTTTTTCAAAAGGAATTAATTCTTCAATTAAAGACGGTGCTTCAAACAAATCTTTAGCGTCGGATTTAGTTTTAATAACCTGTACTCCTTTTCCGTCATATCCGCCAGTTCTTAGCTTTTGAACAAAGGGAATTTTTTCAGTAAGAAGATTTTTATCCGGATTCGCTTCAATCAATTCAAACGGAGCAGTTGGAATGTTGTGGTCTATGTAAAATTGCTTTTGAATCCCTTTATCTTTTATTAATTCTAAAACTCTTGGCTGAGGGTAAACTTTTACTCCTTCACTTTCAAGTTTGTATAAAGCTTCAATGTTTACATTTTCAATTTCTACAGTTAAAATATTTAGGTTCTTCCCGAAATTATAGACAGATTCAAAATCGTTAATGTCTCCTAAAGTGAATGAATTGGCAATTTCAGCACATGGCGCATCTAAACTGTTTTCAAGGATTTCTACCGAAACATCAAAGCTTATGGCAGACTGTATAAACATCCTTCCTAATTGACCTCCACCTAGAATACCTACTCTTTGACTCCCTTTAAATTCGTTTTTATCCATAATGCAAAGATAAAAGCAATTTTTCAATACATCGTAAACTCTTTGTTTTCTATTCTCTGTTTCATATAAAATCGTACTTTTGCACTTTAAAAATTGTATTTGTGGTAAAGGTTTTAGATAAAACATTTGAGATATTTATAAAAAAGGAGGAAATTGCTGATGAGGTATCGGCATTGGCGACCCAAATAAATGAAGATTTTAAAGGCGAAGAAGTTGTATTTATAGCTGTCTTAAATGGTGCATTTATGTTTGCTTCCGATTTAATGAAGCACATTGACTTGGATTGTGAAATCTCTTTTGTGAAAATGAATTCTTATTCTGGAACTCATACTACAGGGACTGTTAATGAGTTAATTGGATTAAACACAGAGTTGAAAGGAAGAAATGTTGTCTTGGTTGAAGATATAGTAGATACCGGGATTACAATGGATAAAATCATCTCACTTGTAAATTCTCACGAACCAAAACAAGTTAAGATTTGCTCACTTTTATATAAACCGAATGCTTTTAAAGGGTTAAATAAGCCACATTATGTTGGTTTTACAATACCAAATTCTTTTGTTGTTGGTTATGGTTTGGATTATAACGAACAAGGAAGAAATCTGGATGCGATTTATCAAATTAGAAATGAAAAAATAGAATCAAAAATGTTAAATATTGTATTATTTGGACCTCCCGGGGCAGGAAAAGGAACGCAATCTGAACGTTTAATTGAAAGATATGGTCTTGTTCATTTGTCTACAGGTGACATCTTTAGAGCAAACATGAAAAATGAAACGGAATTAGGGATATTAGCTAAAAGTTATATCAGTAAAGGCCAATTGGTTCCTGATGAAGTAACAATTAACATGTTGAAATCTGAAGTTTTGAAAAAGAAGGATGCCAATGGATTTATTTTTGATGGTTTCCCTAGGACTAAAACTCAAGCTGAAGCATTAGATTTGTTCCTTGCTGAAATAAACACCTCAATAACTTCAATGATTTCATTGGATGTTGAAGAAGAAGAATTAAAGAAAAGACTTGCTAATAGAGCAAAAGATAGTGGAAGAGCCGACGATGCAGATCCTATTGTTATTGCAAATCGTATTGAGATTTACAAGAATGAAACCATGCCCGTTAAGCAATACTACCTTGATCAAAATAAATGGATTAAAATTGATGGTTTTGGAACAATTGATGAGATAACAACTCGCCTTTTCGCAACAGTTGATTCATTATCTAAATAATAAAAATATCCAATAACCCTAAGTTCATGGCTTCTGACAATTTTGTTGATTACGTAAAGATTCACTGTACTTCAGGTAATGGAGGAGGAGGCTCTACCCACTTTCGTAGGGAAAAATACATCCCTAAAGGTGGGCCGGATGGTGGAGATGGTGGTCGTGGAGGTCATGTTATTCTACGCGGGAATAGCCAGTTTTGGACGCTATTGCATTTAAAATTCAAAAAACACATAAAAGCGGGGCATGGTGAACATGGTTCTGGTCAGCTAAAAACAGGTGGCCAAGGTGAAGATGTTTACATCGATGTTCCTCTAGGAACAATCGCTCGTGATAATGAAACAGGAGAATTTTTATTCGAAGTAACTGAGAATGGTGAAGAAAGAATTCTAAAAAATGGTGGACGAGGAGGATTAGGGAACAATAATTTTAAATCCTCAACGAATCAGACGCCTCGTTTTGCTCAATCAGGTGAACTTGCTGAAGAGGGATGGGTTGTTTTAGAGCTAAAACTTCTAGCGGATGTTGGACTAGTAGGCTTTCCAAATGCTGGGAAAAGCACACTGCTTTCGGTTCTTTCAGCAGCTAAACCAGAGATTGCAAATTATCCATTTACCACAATCCGACCTAATTTAGGAATTGTTAAATACAGAGGTAATTTGTCTTATGTTATGGCAGATATTCCTGGTATTATTGAAAATGCGCATAAAGGAAAAGGACTTGGTCTTCGTTTCTTGAGGCATATTGAACGAAATTCATTGTTATTGTTCATGATTCCTGCTGATAGTGAAGATATTAAGAATGAGTATAAAATATTAGCAAACGAGCTTGCTCAATATAATCCAGAGTTAGTCCATAAAGAACGAATTTTGGCAATTACTAAAAGTGACATGCTGGATGAAGAATTGATGGAAGAGATGAAAGCTGAGTTGCCTAAAAACTTAAAATGCTTGTTTATTTCTGCGGTTGCACAATCTGGTTTAACAGAGTTAAACGACTTAATCTGGAAAGTATTGAATGATTGAACAACTCGAAGGGATTGATCGTTCATTAGTTTTAGCCATAAATAGTATACACTCTTCTTGGCTTGACGAGTTTATGTGGCTTGTTTCTGGTAAGCTTATTTGGTTTCCATTCTATTTATTGTTGCTTTTTTTGTTCTTTAAAAAATCAAACATTCGGTTGACGTTTATTTTTCTTTTATGTGCAATTGCAGTAGTAGCATTGGCAGATCAATTGTCGGTTCATTTATTTAAAAATGTCTTTGAGCGTTATAGACCTTCTCATCATGCTCTTTTAACAGATAAGCTGCATTTTTATCAATTACAGGATGGTAATTTTTATAAAGGAGGTATGTTTGGCTTTGTGTCCTCTCATGCAGCTAATTTCTTTGGAATTTGTTCTTTTGCTTTTTTAGCGTTAAAGGACATGTATTCAAAAATCGGATGGATTTTATTTCCGGTTGCAATTTTAGTTTGTTTTTCAAGAGTATACTTGGGTGTTCATTATGTAACGGACATCGTGATGGGTGGAATGCTAGGAACACTATTAGCTATCGTTGTTTACAAAATGATTTTTATTCGTATCATTGAGAAATATAAAAATTAATTGTGATTTACTTTTATATTTTTCTAGGTGGGGGGTTAGGAAGTTTGGCTCGTTTCGGTGTGTCTAAACTATCTAGTTCAATCCTAACTTCTAATTTTCCTTTAGGAACTTTTATTGCAAATATTGTGTCTTGTGTTATTTTGGCCTTTTTAGTTCATTTCACATCAAATAAAGGAGTTTCTAATCATTGGATTCAACCGTTATTGATCGTTGGATTTTGTGGTGGATTTAGTACGTTTAGTACATTTAGTAACGAAACGTTCGACCTTATTCAATCTGGAAATACAATCATCGCAATTTTAAATATTGCAATCTCGCTTATCGTTGGAATTGGATTGATTTTCTTAATCAGAAGTAATTCTTAAATAAGTTCAGAGGGGAGCTCAGCTTTTAGAATTTCAACAATATTTTCCCTGCGTTTAATTATTGAACTCATATCGGCTTGCTGTAATTTTCCTTTTCTGATAAATCTGTTCAAATAAATAAACCACATGTATGCCCCGAGACCGAATAAGCCAATCAATAGATAATAGCAGATACTCATTGTCCAACTTGGATAGATTAAGTAATAAAACAAGAAAATAAAAGGGATGTTAATAATACCAATACTAAACTTTCCTAAGATTACTTTTACGGAGCCCCAAAACACTTTCCGTTTAAATGATTTCTCTACAAATTTTTTGATGAAATGGTATGGTAAAAAACAATGAAAAGCACCAATTAGCATCACTGGGAATAAAACAATTAATAGTAATAATTCCATAAAACGCTTTCCATCATTTAATTTCCATTGAACATCTGATTCGTTAAGTTTCATTTTCTTTAGTAAACCAAAGTATGCTTCTAAAGAAGATTTAATTTTTGAAATAGCAGGATCTTCTATTGATTTTGAATTGATCCAATTTGCGAGGTTTTTTGAATATTTCCACCTCTGTTTTAATGGGATTGATTTATCAAAAGAAAATTGACTCATTCCCTTCGCCGTAACTTCCATGATTCGTTCATGCGTATCGGTTAACGATAATTCTTCAACATGTGTAATTTGTGCTTGCAGAAGTAATTCAATTTCTCTTGAAATATCTGTAATCACCTTGTTAGGGTTTTCTTGATATTCTTCCTTGAAGTCATTTAAACAAATTCGATCAGAATAAGAAATAAAAACACCGCTTCTCATTTTGTTAGGATAGGTGTAATTTATTCCGCAGGCAGCAATATAGATAGGATCTTTCCACCCGTTTTCTTCAAGGGCAATGAAACCAATACGAACGGCTCCTTTTTTTACTGGCTTGAGGCGTCTAATGAAAACGTCATCTGTGAAACCTTCACCAAAAATTAATAAATTACGACCTCTTTTTAATATTTTAGAACAACGTTGAAATACTTCTTCATTTTTCTTCTTGGTATCTAGTCCGTCTAATTGACGATAGATAGGAAGCATGTGTACGCTAGTTAAAAATGGTGTACTAAGTTTTGTAAAAACATCTGACCGCGTCATGAAATATACAATTGGCCTCTGAAAAGCGGCTACAACTAACGGATCCATAAAGGATGCTGGGTGGTTTGACACAAAAATAGTACTGCCTAAAAACTTTTTAGGGGCATTGTTTGAACCAGCACGTGGATAAAAAATCCTTAATGCGTAATTCAGTGTAAAATTGAGTAAGAAATAAAAAAACTTCATTTAGATTATTCTTCTTTAGTGTTTTGGTTCGATTTTATTTCATTGTCTACATTTCTATTTTTACCTAAATAGAATCCTAGTAAAACTTCATGGGTGCCAGTATTGCTCGTTGCCATTTTTGCAATGGATAATTCGTAGCTATATGAAAAGTATAAATTTTTCACAAGTGTTGTACCAATTTGCATTACTAGTGAATTCGATGTTCTGTATTGAAATGATGCCCAGGTTGATTGATTATAGATTACTTTAGAACCAAAATCTAACGAAATAGGACTATTACCTACAAGTTTTGTAGCAATATTTGGTTCCAAATCAAATTGGTCATTTAGGCCTACTTTGTATTTTACAATTGCAAAATAATGACGATTGAAATTACTTTCAGTTTGAACAGTGTTAAAAACAACTTGATTTCCAAGTGCTTGTGTAGTTGATAAGCTGAAGAATAATTTGTCATTGTAAACTACAATTCCTCCATTCGCATTTAAAATGTTTTGAGCACTTGTACTAGTTAAAAATAAGGAATAAGGATCGTCTTCTGTTTGGTGAAGAACTACGCGGTCCTGATTAACTTTGAAATTCGACCAACCCAGCCCCAGGCCAGCCCCAAAATTTAATTTTTTGGTAAATGGTAAATGTATTGCATAACTTCCGGTAATGGAAGTCCTTGAAAATGGACCAATAGCATCGCTATATGCTGTCCCTCCTACAATGTGTTTGGTTGTGCCGGTTGTGATTTCTGGCATCGCAAAAAATGACTGATCCTTTACGTTGTATTCTGATAGGACCTTGGTCGATTTGCCAAGGTTGATTTGGCTATTGCCTGTTGCGAATAATGTTTTTGGACCTCCGTTATATCCGATCCATTGTGTTCGTCCTATTAGTTCAAATTGCATTACGTCTGTTAGTCCTCCAGCTGCTGGATTCGTAATGAAAGGACTGTTTGAAAAATTTGCAATTTGTGCTTCCTGTTGACTAAAAATTGCCAAAGGAAAGATTAGAAATGTGATTAATAAATATTTCATAATAATTTGGTTATTCTTTATTGAACAATACTAATGTCTCCTTTAATAATCGTGTTTGAACCATCATTTAATTCTATGTTATAGAAATAAGTCCCCATTGGGAGTGGTTCACCTTTATAAGTTCCATTCCATGGTTCATTATAACCTACGGATTCAAATACAAGACTACCCCAACGGTTGAAAATTTGAACATAGCATTCTGGATAGACGGTACTTAAAAAGTCTATAACGAAAACATCATTTATACCATCTAAATTTCCTGGTGTAATAACTGTTGGGATTATTGGTCCAAATTCATCACAAAGATTTGCAGAAATCGAAATTTGTGATGAAGTACTTGGGCATAGCTCGCTGTTCAATGAATATTGAATGATTGTAGTCCCTGAATTAAATCCTGTAACTAACGTGTTTTGATTTAATGGGGTATTGATTGAAGCGGATCCACTTATTACCTCCCAACTACTCGATTGCCCAATAAACGGAACGCTTCCGTTAAGTGTGATGGAGCTATTTTCAAGACAAATTAATGTATCCGATTCTACTATTTCTGGAATATTCATCCCAAAAACACGGAGTGTATCTGAACTATCAGGGCATCCTAAATTACTAATTGTCCATATGAAATCTTGCCAACCTCCAGAAAAAGAGGATGTTGTAGAACTGCTATTTGGATCAGTAATTGTACCATTTCCTGAAGTCGTCCATGTTCCAATTCCGTACAAAGGTGTGTTGGACTGTAATTGAACACTGGTATTTAAACAACCATAAATCGTGTCTTGTGTGCTTGCTGTAAGATCTTGCTGTGCATTGTATACGTAAACACTATCTGATAGACTACCACAACTTGCAGTGCTTATTGTCCAAGTATAAAGGTTATATCCTGAGCCAATATTATTAACGCCGGTAGTATTTGCGAATTGATTGTTGAAAAATCCACTGCCGGAGGTCAGAGTCCATTCTCCAATTCCACTAGTTGCTGCATTTGCTGTAATTACTGCTGCATTTTGTGCGCATAAGTATACTGTGTCTTCTAAAATACTTGGGTCACTTGGATAGTCTAAAATTTCTACCGTAAAACTACAGGTTTGAGAATTACTTGAACTGTCTTCCACTGTGTATTCTAGCGTTGTTATTCCAATTGGAAAATCCATGCCAGAACTTAACCCTGTAAGATCTGTTTGAGTTAAAAATGCAAAACAGTTGTCATTGTATGTAGGTAAGGAATATGAAGTTGTTGGTGTACAGCTGGATATGTTTGAAGGACAAACAATTGTAGGAGATTCAGTCTCAAAAACATCAAGGAAAAAACTGCATTGGTCTGTATTTCCTCCGACATCAGTAACTATTAATGTGAACTCTGTACTTCCAGTATTAATAACGCTACCAACAGCAGGGGATTGACTTATTGTGTAATTGGAGCAATTGTCAATTACAATCGATGTAGACATGTAATTCGGCACAATAAAGTCACAAAGTGTTCCAACGTTTTCCGCTGCTGGAGACGGACAAGTAATCGTTGGAGGATCTATATCGTTTGGAATAATGTTTACGATACATGTATTTTGATTGCTTTGCTCGTCTGATATTGTTATTAATACAGCTGTAGCACCATTTTGAGTGGATCCAGCTATTGGGTTTTGAGAGATTACTAGATTTGAAACCGCAGAGCAATTGTCAGTTCCTGTAATTAATGGAACCAAGTTTGGAATTGGGTATTGACAACTTGAATTGATTGCTACTGTTTGGTTCCCGGGACAAGAAATTGTTGGTTTGATAGTATCTATTACAAGGGCATTAAATTGGCATGTAGTTGAATTACCCGCTTCATCTTCTGCGGTAATTACAATCAATTGGTCACTTGAAATAGACGTACCGCTGATTGGCGATTGAGTTAGTGTGATGTCCATTGAATTACTACAATTGTCTGTAGCAGTTATTAAAGAGGTATAGTCTGAAATTAAACCATTACAACTTGCGGTCATATAGACATTTTGATTGTTTGCACATGTCGTAATTACAGGGTTTACTTGATCTTCGACAAGAATTTCAAAAGTACAAAAATCCGAGTTTCCAGATAAGTCTTGAGCTGTGATAGTAATTGTGTTAATTCCTAGTGGCAAAACAACGCCAGGTAATGGATTTTGTGTTTTGACAATTGATCCTGCTGCGGTGCAATTGTCAGCTGCAATTGCGGATGAAGTGTAGTCAGTCAAAACATAGCCACAGCCTGAATCTGTATTTACATTTACATTTAAAGGGCATGAAATAGTGGGAGCAGTTACATCAACAATGCTTGTAGTAAAAGTACAAGACCCATTATTGCCATTTCCATCTGATGCACTCAAAGTGATTGTTGTTGTGTTTGATATTGTTGTGCCAGGTGTTGGAGTTTGACTTATTGTTAAACTACTTGAGCAATTATCAGTCACAGAACCTAACCCTGTATAATCTGACAAAACAGCAAAACAATTAATATTTGCATTTTCTGTCTGATTTGATGGGCAAATAATGATTGGATTAGAGTTGTCAATCACTTGTTGGGTGAAGTTACATTGATTTGAATTTCCAGCTGCATCAGTAACAGTTAATGTTACATTAAAATTACTTACTCCTGACAAGGTCGTCCCCGGAGCGGGGGATTGTGTGATGAGAGGAGATATAGTACAATTCTCATTAGTTAATGCACTTGATGTATAATCTGTAAGAATTCCTTCGCAACTTCCGTTAAGAATAATATCGTTAGGAATTGGACATAAAATTGATGGTGCTATTGTATCCACAAAAATTGCATTGAATGTACATTGTTGAGGGGTAGATGGAATGCCTCCATTTAAAGTCAAAGTAATGACTTGATTTGACGTAATAGTAGTTCCTGGCGAGGGTGATTGAGTAACAGTCATAGCGCTGTTTAAAACACAATTGTCATTAATTATGGCTAAATTACCGTATGTCCCAATAGTACCATTACAACTAGAATTCGCATAAATATTAGTGTCTGATGGACAAATAATTGTTGGTAAAATTGTGTCAATCGTTAATGTGTTAAATGAACATGTGTTATTGTTTCCAGATTCATCTGTAAACGTCATAATAACATTTGTGGTTATATTTTGACCGTTTATGATAGTACTTGCTATTGGTGATTGAGTTATAGAAATGTTGGAAGCTGAAGAGCAATTATCCATTACGTTTACTAAGGAGGTGTAATCACCCAGAATTACATCGCATGAATTATTAACATAAAGGTTTGTATCTGGAGGGCAGGTTCCAGTAGGTGAAATGTTGTCAATAATATTTACAGCAATTAGACATTGACTAGAGTTTCCTGTTTCGTCAAAAGCCGTTATAATGATGTTTTCTGTTCCACCAGGACCAGCTAAAAACAGGGTGAATTCAGGGATGTTTTGGCTTAAGGTTATGTTTAAAGAGTCTGTACAATTGTCTGATAAAGTAATGATGTTTTTAGTGTAGTCATCACAATATGCTAAGCAGTTTGCGTTAACAGCTGTTTCCACTGAAACAGGGCAAGTGATTATTGGGTCAATTGAATCAGTTCCTGTTACCAATATGTTGTCTATTGAAAGTGGGTTTCCAACAATTGTATTGTCGTTATAATTAAATCGAAAGCCAATTTCAAACGTTGTTCCATTCAGGGATGACGGTAAAATAGTCGAGTATGTATTCCAGCCAATTGTATTGTTCAATGTACTTTCAACAATCCAGCTTGCTCCATTGTCAATTGAATAAATAAATTCGCCAAAATCTACACCTGTTTCACTGCTGATTTGATAATCAAATTGTACTTGAATGTTTGTTGCACAAGTAGCGTCAACGGTTGCGTGATTAGTGGCTTTTTGAATTCCAGAAGGTGAGTTCGAGTAACTGTATTGAGTTAAACCAGTTGGGCCACAACCGGCTATGCCTCCGCCAATTGTTATATTCATTGAAGTAGAGCCAGCATTAGAAGGTCCATTTCCTGCACAGGTCCCAGTGGTCCAAAAGTTTGGAGTTAAGTTGTCAATACTTGTCCAAGTTACTCCAGCAGTTTCGAAATCGTCATTAAATAAAGTTATTTGAGAATAACTAATAAATGTTAAACAGCTGAAAATGAAGTGTAAAAATAATTTCATAAGTGAATTTTTGCTCGATAAATTCGAAGGACAAATATAGATTAAAGGAATGAGAATAAAAACCTGAAGATGAAGAGTTTTATATAGTTCACAGCCTTATTGCTGATAACTTTTTGACTCTATAAATATTGATTCAAACTTGTTCCTTATTTTTGAATCAGATCAAAGTAGTATTATGAGAAATGTTGCGATAATATGTGGTGGGTTTTCTTCGGAATATGATATTTCAGTAAAAAGTGCGAGGAATATAAAGGCTAACTTCCCTTCAGAGTTTAACGTTTATTTAATTTTTTTAAATAGAGAAGGGTGGTTTGTAGAAGTAAATGAAGAATTGATTTCGGTTGATATTTCAAATTTATCATTTACTTCTGATGAAAAAGTTGTTTTTATTGATGTTGCAGTTGTATATACACATGGTGATCCTGGTGAAAATGGGAAAATTCAAGCATACCTAGAAATGATTAATATTCCTTACATTAATTCTGGGCCATTAGCTTCACAATTATCTTTCGATAAATGGTATTGTAATCAATTTTTAAAAGGCTTTGGTATTAATGTAGCAAAATCGATTTATCTTACTAAAAATGAAATTGATCCAGCTTATGTTGTTTCGGAATTGGGGTTGCCTGTATTTGTGAAGCCATGTGATTCAGGTTCAAGTTTTGGAATTTCTCGTGTTAATAATCTTGAAGGAATAGCTTCTGCAGTAGACGGAGCTTTTAAAGAGGGGAGAACAGTTGTTATTGAATCTTTTTTGAAAGGAACAGAGGTTACTTGTGGAGTGTATAGGTCTAAAGCGGGTATTCAAGCCTTACCGTTAACAGAGATTGTTTCAAAAAAGGAGTTCTTTGATTATGAAGCGAAGTATCAAGGGCTTTCTGATGAAATCACTCCTGCAAGAATTGATGATGAAATTAGGGAAGAAGTCCAAAATATTGCAAAAGAAATTTATAGTTTATTACAATTGCGTTCTATAGCTAGAATAGATTTTATGATTGTAGATAATGTGCCATTTGTAATAGAAGTAAATACAACTCCAGGCTTCTCAAACGAAAGTATTGTTCCTAAAATGATCAACTCAGCAAATATGACTGCTAAGGAATTATGGTCTCAAATTATAACTGCTGAATTGATTTAATTTAATAAGTCGCTATCTTAGTAAATAGTAATTCCATTTTATCTGTTAATGAAGCCGATGAACAGGTAGCATTATTTACAATTAATGAAAAGGCTAATTGCTTGCCATTTGTTGTGTTGATATATCCTGCATAGCTTTTTATTCGAGTCATTGATCCGCTTTTTGCTTGTATTCGATTATGTGCAACTGTCCCTTTACAAATATTAACCATAGTTCCACTAACACCGCTTACAGGAAGTGATTTCTTGAATTCCTTGCTGTATTTTGAACTGTTCATGTAAGCCATTAATAAATTGAATTGTTCTGCAGATATAGCATTTGATCTAGATAGACCACTACCATCATTTACGAATAAGGATTTCGCTTTTATTTTTTGCGCCCAATAGTCATCTAAAACTTTTAATCCAGATGAAGTACTTCCGTTTCCAGTTTTCTCATATCCAATCAGGTTTATCATGTGTTCAGCAAACAAATTAACACTTCGCATGTTGGTATACTCAATTATTGAATTTAGCTTTTCACCTAAATGTGAAATAATTAATGTTTTGTTTTTATATGATTCATCTGAACTGTTTAATTGTAAGTATCTGCCGGTTTTTAATTCTCCGTCCACCGAGATATTCGCGTTTAATAGTGCTTTTTTAAATTC